>Ga0209489_107549_pt1 | contig 16029 bp, 5 predicted proteins | sample SiratrowhiteBW_FD_187527 | JGI IMG/M metagenome (GOLD analysis project Ga0209489, IMG submission 187527) | Root nodule microbial communities of legume samples collected from California, USA - Siratro white BW (SPAdes) (version 2) | ecosystem: Host-associated > Plants > Roots > Nodule | place: USA... | reverse complement strand
ATAGATAAAATTATAAAATTACCAATTAATTATAATATTTGATTATGTCATATATATATATATATATATATATATATATATCAATTATATGTTGTATATAATAACATAATTAAGTATATATAATATAATTGATCATGATAACTAATTACGTTATACATAACATAATTAATTACGTTAAAAATCAATTAATTATTTATTATCATTTTGAAATATAATATTAAAATAGATTTAAAAGGAAAATATATAAAAAGGTGAATTGTTTGAGTTAAAAAAGTATAGTAAAATAAAAAAAAAGTTTTGTAAAAAATATGTGATAAATATGATTTATAAATTACTATTTTTATAGATAAAATTATAAAATTACCAATTAATTATAATATTTGATTATGTCATATATATATATATATATATATATATATATATCAATTATATGTCGTATATAATAACATAATTAAGTATATACAATATAATTGATCATGATAACTAATTATGTTATACATAACATAATTAATTACGTTAAAATCAATTAATTATTTATTATCATAATTAATTATTTATTATCACAATTAATTATTTATTATCATAATTATTTATTTATTATCACAATTAATTATTTATTATCTCAGGATAATTAATTTATTATTAATAACATAATCAATTACTGTTATACGTAAATTAATTTATTACCATAATTAATTATTTATTATCTCAGGATAATTAATTTATTATCATAATAGTATCTTTCTTTATGATTTTATTAATGTAAGGAGTAAGATATGATGTCTTTCCAGTTTTTTCCTTTTAAATCATCACAAATTACTTGATGCAAATACAGCTATCATCCATTCTTTTATTGTCGTGAATAATTAATTTGGGAAAAACAAATACAATGTAACTGAGTTAACTTCTAATTTGAGTCAAATTAAACTAAAGAAACAAAAATAAAGAAGGAAGGAGAAGAAAGTGTGAAAAGGCCCTTGTTTCCTTGTTTGCATTTTTGTAAAAAGAAAATAGAAAATATAACAAATTTTCACCCAAATTAAAAAACAAAATCACCCAAATACATACAATTAATTATATTTTAAATATAATCCATTATGTAGTAATATTATTAAAATATATACAATATAATTTATATATTTTTTGAATAGATATTTTAATAGTACTTATGCCGGTTAATATTTTATCAATTATCATAAATATTTTATTAGTACTTTTTATTTATAATAAATAAATAAATAAATAATATAATTACTAATAACACATAAATTATTTTTCTTTTGTCAATACAAAACTCCCAAACAATTTGGTGTAGAAGAGAATAAAAGAGCAGAAGAAAGCTATAATAATAATAATAATAATAATAATAATAATAATAATAATAATAATAATAAATTGTTGAAATTAAAATTTGAGAAATAATAAAAAAATGCTAGGTTCGTTGAGGAGTAAGGGAGGTGTATATAAACTTTGTGCACCTATTGACTCAGGCTGAGCAGTGCATTGATTTTTGGTAGGGGAGTTTTGAATTGGCATTGAAGAGGTGACTCGGTGATCGTAACTCAATTTTGGAAGATGGTGAATCGTCCTCGCCTGACTCAGGTGGCGACGAGCGATGACGAAGACGTACCACTGCGCCCACAACGCACGCGGAAGAGGATGAGGCTTCTGGAGGAAGATAACGATGACGACAATGAGGAACAAGAAAAAGAAGAGGTACCGGAACCTCCTCAACCCGCGGAGGATGCTAAACCTATTGGCGAGCCTGTTAGGGTTTCGGGAAAAGGAAGAGGCAGGAAAAGGCACTACGACTCCTTCGAGTTCGATGGCATTCAATATACTCTCGTAAGCTCCTTTTTCTCATCAATTCTTCAATTATTGGGATTTTATGACCACTCTATAGTTCCAATTGTTTTTTATTTGGTTTGTGCAGGAGGACCCTGTTCTTCTCGTACCCGAGGAGAAAGGCCAAAAGCCATATGTAGCAATTATTAAGGTGTTATTATCTGTTTCCCTCGTCAATTGATATTGATTGTGATATTACATAGAAAATGGTAGTCGATTCAATTGTTGCATGCCTGATAAATAATTGTTACTCCCCTTTATGAATACTTGTTTGTGTTTTGTGTTGCATTGGTGTTATGGAGGGTTTTCTGCACTTTTTATCCTCTTTCAAGGGACTTGAATTGTTGGCGTTTTCTGGTGTCAGGACATTACACAGTCTATTAATGGCAATGTGAAAGTAACGGGACAATGGTTTTATCGCCCAGAAGAAGCTGAGAAAAAGGGAGGTGGAAACTGGCAATCGTGTGATACGAGGGAGCTGTTTTATAGTTTTCATCGTGATGATGTTCCTGCTGAGGCTGTAATGCATAAGTGTGTGGTGCATTTTGTTCCTAGACACAAACAGCTTCCAAAACGTAAGGATCACCCTGGGTTTATTGTGCAGAAGGTTTATGACACTGTGGAGAGAAAGCTCTGGAGGCTGAGCGATAAGGACTATGAGGATATTAAGCAGCACGAAATTGATGTGCTTGTTCAAAAGACTCTGGAACGTATTGGTGAACTTCTTGACATTGAGCCTAAGGAAGACCCCGATGATGATGAGGACCAGATGAAACATAAAAGAAGCTTGAGGAGAAAGAGTGTTTCACCTCCCAATGTTGCAAAGGAAGAGGAGGAAACACTCAAGAGCGAACAACAGCCAAAGTCGGAAACACCAGCGAGTTGTGTGACTAATGCCTCGGAGTATTATGGTATATTGGTACAATTCAACGCGCTAACTGGAGATAGCCATCGTGACAAATGGTTGGAGAGGTTGCTTCAACGCATTCAGTACGTGTGTGATTCTAATGATAGCAAAGAAAGGGTCAAAGGATTGGGAAATGTCAATGCTGATGAAATCAATGGTGGAAGCAAGCATATAAGTTCAGAATCAGTAAATGACTGTCAAGACAAGGTTCAGAAGGTGTGATTAATCTGTATTATTAGGTTGTTAGGAACTAGTCGTTTTCTCTATTTTGTTCTCTAAATTTATCATTTTCTTGTTGGATAATATGAATTCGGTTCTTTCCCTCATCTCCAACCCCAAATTTTTCTTTACAGAGTTCCAAGTCTTTTATCTGGCCAGATGCTGCTGTATCAGCCATAGTTTCTCTCGAAAAAGCTTCACATGATGCTCTCTCATCAGATTCTATGAAGTACAACCAAAAGTTGCGGCAATTGGCTTTTAATCTCCAGGTCAGAAGATGACTTTTGCATATACAAGCTCCATGCTTGTGATATTTTTAACTATTGCATTTGGGCATTTGAAAAAAAAAAAACTAAATATTGCTGCTAAATTCTAAGGTGGAACTTTTAAACTTGTTGATCGTTGTTCATGTTATATATTAAAAGTATTGTCTAAGAGGTTATAAATATGAACCATTTATTATCTTTCTGTTTAATAAATGATAAGTTGGAAGGTTTGATGATAATGCTATTGCATACTAAGTAATTTATATATGTATGAAACACACTATGCATATCCATGTGCTGTTATCTCTTCTGACGATGGAAAAGAAAGGGGAAAGCTAGTTAGAACATCTTTATCCCAAGCTCTTACAACAATTTTTAAATCTAAGAACCCGTTTTTGCTCAGTTCTTTTGTTGGAGAAGAATTGTTGGCTTCCATGGTGGAGAACCAGTTCTTATAGAAGAACCCATTAGAGATGTTATTAAAATAAAAAATAATTTTAGATCCCAGATAAAGTTGAGAAAGGAGGGAAAATAACAAGCATTGAGACCACCACATCCATGATAGCACCTATGGTTGCTGTTGAGTCTGTGCCTTTGAGAGTTGTCATCCTTTTAGCGTCTACAGTCAAGGCCTAGCATCCTCCACCCTATCAACCATCTATCTTGTGTCCAGACCCATCCATGGAGAAAGGTGAGAATTTAGATCAGCTGGTTGAGATGACCAAGGAGGAGAAAGAGCATGTGTTGTTATAATGAGACGACGAAAGGGTGGGAGGTAGTGAAAGGAGTGTTGCATCATTTGAGAGTTAAAAATAAGGAAAGGAAAAAAGATAAACATAAGAACCCAAATTGAAGCTTTAATGTTCAAGTAAAAAATTATTTAATTTCTTAAGTCTGAGTTATCAAAATGCACAGAACCCAAAATGGGTTTTAGCATTAAAGATGACCTTAGCTGTAACAATAATTATATATTTTCACTTACGTGTATCTTGACCATCATCATAACATGTGATTGAGATTTTTGGCTTGAGAAATCCATTTGAATATCTATTATTGGAATTTGAACTTAAAAGCCTAACTCAATCCTCCTAAATTGACTTGTATGGATTTTCCAAGCTTTAGAAGAACTACTTAGGCTTTATCTGTAGTTGAATGCACGATCTCAACCTCATAAGAGTTAATGGCTTGTTGGTTGCATAGGACAATGTTTCACTCAACCTTTTTGGTTAGCTTCTTCACATGTAGTATTTTCCTAGATATCGACAACAAATTCAGATAAATTCTATGAAGGCAGGCTAGTGGTAATCACAATTAAGGAGACTCTCCTACATCCCCACTCATGCCCAAAGCTATGGGCTAAGAGAATGGCAATTTAGGTGGTTTAACAATGAATTTAGTATATATTTTGATACTATTACAAATTTTGGGTCAAAATGTTACTCAACTTTGCAAAATTGAGTTCTATGGTAAGGTTCACTAAAACTCTATAAGCACTACTTAGATCTTACCTCCAATCGATGTTGAATTTTCAATCCCTACAAGTGGATGCCCAGATGGTTGTATTTTGCAACGCCTTGCTTAATCTTTCGGATCAATCCTGTCATCATAGGTAGACCTTTTTGAGACATTTATAACCAACTCTGATTGACTACAATTAAGGTGAGTAGAGGTGATTGCAATTGTAATGACTTTCCCCACCCTAGAACTCACTCTCTAGTTATGGGCTTGGAGCGTGACAATGATCTTAAGCTCTAATACTGTCTTAGCATTTAAGTTTAAGATCTAATTTAATTCCTCAAATTGGTTTGTATGTTGACGACTGGCCAAATTGTATGATGTGATGGTATATCATATTATCTTAACGCCCTAAGAGTCGATGCCTTGTTGGCTGAACACCATGATGCTTGACCCAGTCTTTTTGGTCAGTCCTTATAGCCTTTTTGAGGCATTGACAATTTTTTGAGGGGCTGCATAAGGTTGGTCAGGGATGACCACAACTAAAGCGGCTTTTCACTATCCGTGTATATGTTTCTTTCCTACAAAAATAATAATCTGATTATATTGTAAATTTTTGTTCTTTGCAGAAAAATGCAGTGTTAGCATGCCGTCTGTTAAACGGAGAGTTGGAACCTTCAAAAATATTAAATATGACACCCAATGAATTGAAGGTATAATATATGTCCATATCTTTTACAAAAAGATCAATTCAACTATTGAGTTGTTTGTTTGTGATGAAATGATGAGTTTGTCTCCTAGATGTCCTACCACTTTTTTTTATCTCGGCCATGAAGCATCTTTCTTTTTCCCCATTAGTGAAATACATTAGGCTCAATTAGGAGTTTAAGTAATTTGAGTTAATTGTGAACTACTTGAGTTTAAGTAATTTGAGTTATTTGTGAACTACTTGAGTTCGACTTGTTAAATACTCAATCTGAGTTCATTATTTAAATTAATTAAACCTGTCAAGCTTGAGATTAGGCTCAATTATTCTAAACTTTATAACTCGAAAATAGTTCCTTTAATTAGAAAAATGGAGATTGCATAGTTTCTACTGTATAATACCGCTAGACTAGCATGTACTTCTATTTTATAGATCACAATCCAGTTTAAAAATATCTATTAAATAATATACATATAAAAAGTTAAAATAGTTTTAAGGAAAACTTTCACGAAAGCAAAAATAATCAAGTTATAGATGCGTTAGACAAGTCATGTCGAAGCTGTATTTTTCTTTTCCTGAATATGTCAAGGTCTTTTAGTTAGGTTTGTTTGAATAAATGGATTGAGCCTGAACAACTAATTTTTTTTTCACAAGTGAAGCCTATATTTTTAGTTCTCGGTTTGACTCAACTTGTCTAAACCCCTAGGCTCGACCTTCTAAAGTAGTCTCTTGCATATTATGCCTGTTCGTATATATTTATCTTAAAAGAACATTGTTTTGGCTTGGTTCATTATTATACAAGAAGCTAGAACATTTGCTTGGCCAAAGATTCTTTTCAGAGAAAAAAATGAGTTGAGTTAGAAACATTTGGATTTAAGAAGATCATTTGTAAGTAGTCCTTTTTGAGACATTGGCATCTAGGACAACTTCTAACATTATCTTAGAACTTGGGATTAGGAGCTAACTCTAGTACACAAATAACCCCTTTGTAGGTGGTATTTTTTGAGAAATCGACAACCTACTTTGATAGACTGAGTTAAGGTGGGCAAGGGTTGATTGCAATTAAGGTGACTTTCGAACATGCATTATAATCGATTGTAGGTATTCAGCTTGAGACTACTCAAATAGGAACTTTAGTCCTCATTTTAGTGCTTGCTTTGTTTGGAATTGCTCTGTAGGAATCAAGTCTTACTAAGGCAAAGACAAAGGGGTGGTAAATATATATGACAATTTTTTTGAAATTTTACTTCTAAAATTGGCTGATGCTGTTCCAGGGCGCTCTGAAATGACTTTTTATGTTTAAAAAATCTATTTGCGCTGTCTTCTACGTAAAAAACTAAAAATACATGACCACATCAATAACAACTATGAATTGAAGGTTTGGTAAGCTTTGTCATCAATTTTTGAAAGTTGCCTTCGAAAAAGATTGAGCTGCTCGTTGATTCATACCTTCTTATGACATGTACGACACATATGAACTTCAGGAGGGTTTGGTTGCTGACAAAGAAACCAAGGAGAAGCCTGACGAGACCCAACACTTGCAAGTAAAATTTCCCGTATACAATTTTATTATCATTAACTATTTAGTGTGAGGATATATGTTAACAGCTTTACTCCCTCTGAAACAGATGACAGATGGCCGCTGCTCAAAATGCATGGAATGTAAGGTGGGCTTGAGAGAGATTATCCATGCTGGAAATAATGAACGATATCAGGTTTGCATCTTTTTAACTTAAGTCCCTATTTCCAAAACAGTGTCGTGCACTTTTATGCCCTGGTTTGATTGCTTGCTGCTTTGCCTTTACAGTTGGAATGCGTTTCCTGCGGTCATTCCTGGTATGCCTCTCGAGATGAGGTGTCTATGCCTACCGTAGATTCATCTGATTCAAAAAGAAACATAGGCACAGCGCCCTAGTCTGTTGCATAATTTAAAGATTCAGATGAAGCTGGTGAGGCCCTGTGATTTCAGAGTCAGCCAATGAGATCCTCTTACAAAACAAGTTAATCGTATATCTCCAGAAATTATTTTGCAAGTCAGTCCAGGAAAGATTACCGTAAACATGTATCTATCTTGTACAGTGTTTAGCCACATCATAGCAAAAGATTGTTTATAAATAGACTCATTTGATTTTCGCATGACATGCAAAAAGCGGTTGGGTTGGGTAATACATGTTACCTTCTACATAGTAAGGGTAATTTTTGTCATAACAGTGAATTTCGTAATTTGACTTTGATTATATGTAGGTGTTAACTTTTTGAAGTCATTAATGGGCGAAGTATAAATAATAGAACTCAAACCAGTGGTTTAAAACAAAAATCTAAGGTACATTATTGGGTGAATGAAGAACTTAAGTGGTTTAGTGGTCGAGTATTTATATCATCGATAATAATAAATAGATACATATGACACATTACGCCTTCCCCCAATCCCCACTTTCACAAGCCTACGAATCATGTTTAAGCACCCTCAGTCTATTGACCGATCTGATATAAATGAAGTCCACATGTTAGTTCATGGCTTATTCGTTAAGTACGCCAATAACATGCTTGGATGTGTTTAGCATCTTCCTTATCACCGGATTGAACATAAGAGGAAAGGAGACTTTTGGTTGGTATGATGTCACCTATGATCGTGACTTGATGACCACTTACAATAAAACTTGTACAATGGATGAACCTAATGCTGAATAGTATAAACCCTAAGGACGGAATACGGTAGCCTTCATCGATGCTACAATACATACCTTTCAAATATGTGTGCGTGTAAAATCAATACATACAAATTATTTGACCCTAATAGTGGAAACAAAGTCTTTATTCTTATTATTGTCATGTTAAAAACTCTTTTTAAAAGATCAGTTATGCTTCTAAAAGTTGGAATGTGATGTTTAAATATAAAGTTTTCTTATCACTAAAATTACTTAATCTCTAAAAAAGAATTCTTTTCTTTCATTATGTCGTTATCATCATACATGTATATAAGAATCTTTTCGAAAAATTAACATGAAAATTTCAACAATCTATTTGTGAAAATAATGAAACCATAAAAAATATCTATATTTACTCAGAATTTCCTCTGAATGCTTCAATATCATATAACTACATAGTTGTTAATAATCATATACTGCATTTCAACCGAACAAACTGAAACTAAAAATTATTGTATTTCTCTCGGACGGGAAACATCATAGTTTACTTACTCCATTACACCATATTCTCCAGCGCCCAAAATATTTCGATTAGTTTAGCCTGTCTACATTGTCTTTGGAAACACAATTATGTTATGTGTTTTGTTAGCAAGCGTTCTAAATTGTAATTTCTAAATATATATAAACTTACAGGTAAAACTTCCGTTACTTAGGACAAGTTAAAAGTTAATTTTTTTAATGTGTTTTCTTAAGATTTTCAATATCTTTTATCAGTTCTTTTAGTGCACTAGTTAACAATACCCTTCATTATATGCTATCACGAGCCTTCTTCGTTCCGAGGGTTAGTCCTTTGCTGATTACTTTTATTTTGAGCCAAATAAAGGGTTGTTGGTGGCTTTCTGTTTGTGATGAATTTATTTTAATTTAATCCTCTTATTCTATGTATGAAAACCTCATCTTTTGGACAGGATGTTAGTTACCAGTTGTGACAAATTTGGCATGCACTAATCTTTTTCTCTTTCGTTTCTATTTTCGCTCTGCAAGATAACTATTTTTAAAGTTACAGCTACACTGATCTTTATTAATTACCACACCAACTAAAGAAGAAGAAGTTACTCCGCCGATGGCAATGACATTTACTAAATTGTTACGAACCCAAAAATAACGTTGGCAACAACACGTGATCCAAGTAAGTCAGCGTGAATTCATGATTTTGCCCAAATAGTTTATTGGAAGAAAGTTAAACTTAATGAACAAACGGTAACATGACATGATATAGGTTGGACATTATGGCCCCCATTAGTGCGACGGTGACAACTCACCGTGACGATATTCAAATTTTCATCAAACAAATGCTAAAGTTGGAGCAAGACAACCTTTGACATGACTCACGTTGTCGCTTAGAATTAGAACCAATTGCATGCTCGAGATGGTCTGCATAATTTGGAGCAAAGGTGGAACAACCAAAGTCAAGCAACTATAAAACCTCTCCTTCATTCGTCTTTCATGCATGCACCTTTTCTTCCAACTCTCATTGTCTGTGGAACTGTAATGGTTGTTAAAATTACCTATATACAAGTAACATTTTCAACGTCATTTTTATAAAATTGGGCTTTCACAAAATAAACTTATCCACAAGTCCTTTCCTATATTAATTTTTTATTTGATTAACCATCCCATTCCCTCATTCAGCCTAACTTCCGACAACCACTGTAGCTCATTCTGTTATTGTTTCAGATTTTTACCTTTTGCTTTTGTTGTTCTCATCATCAGTTTTGTAATAGCAGTGACAATACATATATAGTGTAGTAAAAAAGGTTGGAACTATGTTGGTTTCGACTACACCCATTTAATTCTGTACTTTGATAGGAATAACATCGCATGATATATTAATACTTTAGAATTGATGGTAAAACTTTTATTTATTTCATCAAGTTTCATGGATTTGAAAACCGATTCAATCCTAACCAATTATATGATGGTACTGTTTTTTTTTTTTTTTTTTTTTTTTGTCTTATATGTTTATCAATTATTGCATAATTTACCAAACATATGCTTTTTATTGAAGATAATTTTAAGTAACTATCAGAGTCAAGAATATAAATACAATTATCAAAATATGTACATTTATTTAAAGAGTCATACTATTTTTAGAAGCATTATAATGACATGCAAATAATATATTGAATATTATATGTTTTTTTCTTGTGAATCTCACTATATCACACTAATACGATGACTTAAGAACTTGGAAGTCTACCTTCCAACACCTATCAACATAACCATTGTGAAATTTGTTCCATGCTCCCGTGTCAGTTACCAACAAAAAGAAATATCCTTCAAATATACATTTATTTAGGGAATTTTTTTTAAGGATAATTTACTTTTATAGAAGCATTTAAAATATTTTATAATGTTTTTGGATAATTTTTAAAAAATTGATAGAGCTATTTTTCAATGTCAATAAGATTATCTTTTGACTAATATAAGTCATAATTTTTAATCAGTTTTTGTATAAATTATTATTTATCTGGTCAGAACAACTATTTTTAATTGACACTTTCTCAATCAATGAAATTACTTTTTTTAGAGATGCCAACTAGATTTTTTTTTTTAAATATGTAATTATTATTCTTTTTATCAATGTGTTTATAGTCGAAATAATAATCCATATATTTATCGAAATAATTTTTATCTAAATAAAAAAATTAAAATTTAATAAACCTGACATTTAAATAAATATTTAAAAATGAATTAATTTAAAATAACATAATTCAAATTACTGTATTTAAGTTTCCTAAAAGTTTAATTCTTTTAACCGAGCACAATAATAAATTTTATATCAATAAAGTTATTTTAAATAACACTCAATTTTTTTTTTCAGAAGACCTAAAATCTTATATGGACCATATTTTTGGGAAGCATATTATCCATGACATTATGTTGTTATAGTTACATCTAGAACCTGATTTTTTGTTCATACAGTACATAGTTCTAGTACAATGACTATTTTATCCTTTTTTTAATCTCTCAATTTTAATATTAAGAGCTAAAAAGGGAAAAAGTTAGCTAAACTTTATTGCCGGTACATAAATGATGAACGGTGAATATCACTACCACCATATCATGAAACTTTATTGCCGGTACATAATTCATAAGCTAATTAATACTCATAAATTATAAGATGTGAATGTATCTTGTGGTGATGTGGATTAGTAGTATCTTGTAGATTTATGGTCAAAACAATGTGTAAGATCCTAATATTAACATTTAAGTTTTGAATTATATGATAAATGATTTTATATTTTTCTTACAATAATCTTGTATCACTTTCTTAAAAGTTTAAATATTGTTTCTGTGTTTTAACCTTCAACACGTTAATGAAGATAGTAAAAATATTACAAATGACGTCACATTGGCATGTATAATTGTAACACTCTGAAGAAACCAAGGAAGGGGCATCACTGTCCACAAAATTGACCAAAAATCATCTCTTATTATCTCACAATCATTATAGGCACAGAGATGAATTATTGATTTCATGGAATTGCTCTATTCCTTTATGGGGTTATTGGTCTTTTCACTTTACTTTACCGTGCTCCATTGGTCCCACATGCTGATCGGTGAGTGAGACAAAAGAAAAAGGCAAATAATAATAAAATTAACTCTTTTTTTTTATATATTTGAATTTTTAATTATTATTGAAATATTTTATTTTATTCTCAGGTAACAGAATATTTTAATGAGTTTTATTGTCTTTTTCTATTGTAGTTGAATAAAAAGTTACACTGCATATACTTTAATAATTAAAGAGTATATTCAACATTTTTATGACATGTGGATAAAATTGAATACGCAAAAGAAAATTTAAGAGAAAAAGGAAGAATTTTAGCCTGGTAAATGATAATAGTAAAAAAGACAGAAAAAGAGAACACAACATAATGATGGTGTTTGAGGACACTAGCTTTAGTCTTGGTAGACATGTACAGAAGATCATCTGTTCACTGTCTCTTCTCTCCCCTCCTTTTCATGCGAGAGAGAGTTGATTGTTTGTTCCTCTCTGTTCTCTACTTACCGTTCTAACTTCACTTTTGCACACCCTTTATCATGCTTCACTTCTTCTTCTTCTTCCCACTGTCATTGCTTTTTGTTTTGGAATTCTGATTTTCCATGGAGCCAAGAAGGATTGTTCTTTCTTCGGTTATACTCTTGGAGACTTTTTCATCAAGTTTGGAGACAATGATTGTGTGTTGACACTCATTCTCTTCATCACTTCTCCAACAACTACTTCAGTATGGCACTTCCCTTTTACTGCTTTTTCATTTCTTGTAATTTTCTACTGTTATGTGGGGAATAAAAATTGTTATTTTCAAGTCAATTTCTAACTTCTGACTACACTGGCGGGGCGCTTTCTTCCTTCACAGTAATAATTGTTTGCAATTGCAAGTTTGTAGATATCTGTTGTCAGTGTAGGTGGCGTTTCTTACTTGCAATTAGCAGTTTGTTGTGAAATGTTGTCACATTCTGTTTCAATTTTGATTTTCAGCAGTTTATGTTAAAATTCAGGGGCCGAACATTATTGATATTTCTGTGTTGTCTGGGAAGCTGAGCTAAATATTTTGGGAGATTAGTTGCAAAAAATAAGATTTAAAGCTCTTTCAACTGCACACCAAATGCAACATTGTGTCAAGTTCAATTTGATCTCTCTCTTGCAACGTAATCACCTTTTTTTTTTCCTTTGAATAGCATTGCAGGGTTGTTGTCTACGAATGGGGCAAGAATTGGAGTTCGATCTGAACTTCAAGTGTTCCGTGGGTCTTAGTCCCGATACTGTTCTTCCATCGCAGCAATATTGTTTGAATGTGAAGAAAATATATAAAAATGGGAAACCCACTGGGAAAGATGATTTTTTGAAACTAAGAGAGAACTTTGCTGATATCAATTTTGGTAGGTTCCGTAATTCTTCTTCACATAAGAGCCTTCCCTGTAGATCTCATGGAATGGAAGGTAATTTAGAAATGAGAAAAGGTTCCATGTATGAGACTTCAGAGCAAGTTATAAGTGTAAAGAAAATGGGCACCATTAGGGGAAGGAAAAAAATAGAAATTTCATCTAGGAGTAGTGATGCCTCTTTTTCAGGTAGTGTTGTTGATTCTCTGTGTGGTTCAGATGATGAAAGTGTGGACGAGAGACCTTCAGTTATATCTCAAGACTCAAATTTAGGTTCACCATCTCCATCTGTTTCTGGTTCCTGGGTTGGAATGGAGAACAAGACTTCAAATGGCTATATTGAATTTTGCTTAAATTCGGATGTTTGGGAAGGGATTGGTTCTATAAATACAGAAATCAGAGGTGACAAGGTTGCTGGCTCACTAATCGATGGTAGTTATCATCTTGAAAATGATTCAGTTCATGGATTACGAAAGCAAGTCTCTTCTATGGTTGAAATCTCTCGCATGCAATCTCCATCCGAGAGTGACTGCTCCCCAAGAGCAAGTCCAAAAGTCTCACTCACCTCTATAAGGAAAAGGCTAAATTCATTCACAAAGTCAAAAACTTTGACAAGTCCAGTGAGTTGTGTGCTGGAAACTACTGAGGTCAAATTAACTGGGACTAGAAATGGTACAAAAAACAGGACTTATCAGAGATCTTTGCTAAATGACTTCTCTAACACAACAAACCATTCTGACATTATTTCCGAGTTTATCAATAGAGATATCCAGTTTTCAGGTCTATCATGTTCACCTGTTCATCTTCATGGCAAACTCGAGTTGAAAAACAAACATGGACTGCCAGTTTATGAGTTCAAGGTAAAGTGCCCTGAAGATGTGTTTGTGGCAAAGACCTGGAAATCAGACAATGCTTTCAACTGGGTGTATACCTTTCACTCAATGGATACTAGAAAGAAAAGTACAGTCTCTGAGTTGGGGTCCCATTATTCTGACAAAGATTCATCAATGGTAGCACAGATGCTAGTTTCTTCTGATTCATGTTCGAAATTGGAAGTTGGAATGTTTGACAACTCCATGGTGACAGAATGTGTGTTGTTTGATCTTGCACGCTCAAGAAAAAGTGTTTCACCGGAAAAAAAGTCTCGTAGCGAGCAAAATTGTTCTAACACTCTAAAAGATTCCCGTGTAGGAATGAAGAGAGAAAGTTTGAGACCAGACCAAGAGACTTTGGCAACTAAAAGCAAGCTTATATCAAACAATGCATGTTTTGACAATTCAAATTCTTATCCTTTGTCATCCACAGAATTGTATTCAAACCCTGAAATGGCTGCCATTGTTTTGCAAATTCCTTTTCGCAAGAGCGAAAGGAAGGATAGAATAAAGGCTGAAGCGTATTCCAAACATAGTGACCTCTCCTCAGCGGTGGAGCAGAGTAGAAAAAGCCTTCATAATGGAAAAGTCCTAGAACAGGTGAAGGTGGTACTACCAACTGGCAACCATGGCTTGCCAAGTGCTGAAAGCCAGGGTCCTTCATCATTACTTGATCGATGGAAACATGGTGGAGGTTGTGATTGTGGTGGCTGGGACATGGCTTGTCCCCTTATTCTTTTAGGCAATCCTAGTGTTCAATTTGCTAACCGCTCTCTTATGGAGGAATATCAAACTCTGGAACTTTTTACTCAGGTAAAGTTTCAATTTCACATAAACTCTTTAGGTGAAAAGACTTCAAAATAGTCATACATTTACTCTTCTTTTACTTTTTTTGATGATTTAAATCTCCAGAGTTTTCTCCTTCCGAGTAATGATATAAGCATCCAAACAAAAAGATACCGACTCTATATTGCTAAGTAGTCTAATTCCAAAAACATGCATCTGCATAAGATGTGAATTGGAGCTTTTCTGTTTCATTCAGTGCTTTACCTTTAACATATTTCGTTTGTGAGCTTTTTGATTGTTTTCTCTAATACTTATTTCTCCTTCTGGTGCATAGGGAGTCAAAGAACGAACTCCTACCTTTGGCATGACTATGGTTGAAGAGGGGCTATATGAAGTTGATTTCCATGCACAGTTATCCCCATTACAAGCTTTCTCCATTGGTGTTGCCATTTTGCATGGCACCTCCACCTTCGGTGCTGCGGGGCAGGAGAAAAACCAACAGATTTCTCGATGCAATTCATTGAAAATGCTTCTTGAGGAGGAGGTAGAGTTATCAATGAACTCAGTGACCAAAAAGGAGAAAAAGAATGTGTCTAAGATTCAGAAAGGAATTCCTGGACCCTATGTGCTAGACCCACCTTTTTCTCCTATGGCTCGTGTATAAAAAGTGTAGAGTACAGTTGATCCAAGTGAGATATTTGTGGCAGCTTTGAGTCCATTATTTAAGCCATTGCTATTGCTGGTTTGACCTTGAAGTTGGTACAAGACCATGCAGAGAAGAGGATTTACAAGTTCTCTCTGCTTCTGCATATTTGAACTGGGTCTGGGTTATTGGTCATGATGTCAAAAGCATATATAGTGCCAGCCACAATGCCCTGCTATCATGAAGAAAATGTGAATCATAGTTTGTAACACCAAATAGAACAGAATATTGTGAGGGAAAGGGATAGAAGAGGTTATAGAAAATGGTTGTAGTCTAGATTCCAGTCCTTTCTGTATGTAAACATTCAGAAATCAAATGATACTGGAAATCAATCCATTAATTTGTTCAATAAAACTTGTCATTGCCTGCGATCGAAACCCCAGATGAACCTCGATTAATGAGAATTAAAAGTAGATCATAAATCACAACCGTTTTTCAAAGTCATGAGCATAAATTTCTTTTCATAACATTTTTGAGAAATAATATACGTACAAATATTTTATTTCAGTAAATTGATTAGTTTTTGTATAAGTTAATTTTTAGAAATGATCTTATTTTAATTTTTTTAAAATTTAGTTTTAATTTATTAGAAAATTAGTTATTTTTTATTTTCTTTTATGAAATCACTTCTTATAAATAATTTTCAGCAATATATATATATATATATATATA
>Ga0209489_107548_pt1 | contig 16029 bp, 10 predicted proteins | sample SiratrowhiteBW_FD_187527 | JGI IMG/M metagenome (GOLD analysis project Ga0209489, IMG submission 187527) | Root nodule microbial communities of legume samples collected from California, USA - Siratro white BW (SPAdes) (version 2) | ecosystem: Host-associated > Plants > Roots > Nodule | place... | reverse complement strand
TGATAAGCCTGTATAGACTGCCTTCTCTGATATTGAAATAAATCAATTCATTCGAAATTGAAGTCAGTTTATTTTCGCTGAACATTATATTTTCCATCATTGAGATTCGTTAAATCTTTTCAGTTTGCGAAAATTGTTTTCACTGTTTCAAAAAGATAAAAAAAGTTTTCAAAGTTCAATTCACCCCCCCTCTTGAACTCAGCCTAATACGTTTTCAAATAGGATTAAGAGGTTTGTGCTAAGGAGAGGTTTAAAGTAAGGAGATTCATTGTGTCCTTAATATTTTGTCATATATTAAAAGAATAAGTTATCTTTATAAGAGGGGAGTTTGATAGATCTTAAAATGATTTCAAAACCTTTTCGGAAGACTCTATAGGTAGACAATATGATGGAAACATATGCTAGTTTAGAAAACCAAGTTTGAATTCTTTTTTTTTTTCTCGTTAAGCTTGTGAATGGATAATAAAGAGTAGGTAAGTGTATAACAACATAGGCAATGATGTTTGTTTTTTATATTGATTCACTTCAACTGAGCTATGTTTATTTTTTCTTTAACAAACTCTTAACGACTTTCATCAATAAGAACATTGCACAAGTATTTTTCACTACCTTCTAACTTACCCAAAGTCACTTATGACTATCCCATTTATCTTCCTTTGAGATAAAGAAGATAAATATTCTTTTTCTCTAAACCACTTTTGGCTTTCCTAAGTATTCTAAACTGTCATGCACAACTACAACAAAGAAAGAAGTATTTTGAAGGTATATAGAAAACTTTGTAAAACAGGATATAATATATAAACCTTTCTTGATTAAGAGAACTTCATAAACATGAGGGATTTATAAATTTATCACACTTTATGTTTTACATCTATCAAATGATCTAATGATCAATTGTAAACTTGAAAAGTAATGACACATGCAAAATACGTTGTGAGTTTAGAAAAGATTGTTAGTTGTTTTTGCATAGTGAGACTTCTATAAACGTATTAAATAAGACCGTTAAAAGTTGTATGTAGATTTTGTGTTCTTGTGTAAGAACCTTAGGAAGTATTATTAATCTTTAAACTTACAACTTACAACATCCAACTCGATATTCATAAAGTACCTTTGTTATAAACTGAAAAGTAAAAGTGAGGTCGAGACCATTGTTTTGTAGAGAGTCATGTACCGTCACAAGCTGAAAGGTAAAACTGAGGTCGAGATCATTGCTTTGTAAAGGGTCACACGTCGTCACGAGCTGAAAAATAAAACTGTGGTCGAAACCATTGCTTTGTAGAGGGTCACGTATGGGATTGTATTGACAATTGCAGATAATTGGGTCTATACCGATGTGAGGAATGACCTCTCCAATATTGTATGGTAGAAGCTACTTGAACCTCGACTTCCTTTTTCTTGCCATAATGGAATTTAGGCTTCCTGACATTTGTGGTCGCGAGCGGGCCTTGTGTAATTTTTCCACTTTATAGCCTGAATTCAATTCTTTCTTTGATGGTGACAATATCGACAAAATTGAAGGAAACACTACCTAGAATATGTTCATAAAAGGGAGATTGTAACGTGTCTATGACCATAGCCACAATACCCTTCATCTCTTCCACCAACCATTTGCAATGCTCCACGAAAGTCTTGACTTCGCTTGGTGGATCGAAAAATAACAATGTCGACTCAGCTTCGAGTAACATTTTCGGGATCTCATCGACTGGCCCATTAGCTAGAGCGACCAGTGAGAAAAACATGTCTTCCAATTCTCTACAGCCTTTTCTTGCTTAGTTATATAACCCTCCACTTGGGTTATCATGGCTTGATGTTTCTCCTCTACTTCTACCTCGTCAATACTCTTCTTTATCATGTCTTCGCATTCCATCATTGTTTCTTTCATTTGTTGTTCGATGCCATTAACTCTAACTCGCATAGCCTTTTTAATGCCCTCTGCTCATATTTTTTTATTTCTTCATATAAGTTTTTCCATTGACACTCTGAAGTTGAGCCTATATTCTGCTCATGGGCTCTCATGTCAACTCTGTGTTGGCAGCCACTAAGTCTTGCTTAAGTTTGAAGGTGTAGTCTCTTTTTGCTCTTTGCTTTCTCATCAATTCTTCATTTGTCTTCGTTTTCTCTTCACAATCCTTCCTGAGGTCCACATAGTCGTGTCAAAGGCTTTGGAGATCAGTGCTCAACTTGGTATTCTTCCCCTTCAACCTTTTGATCTCTTCCTTTATTCGTTTCACCTCTTTCGAGTCGACATCTGACATTGACTTTTCATTTACCTGGTTAGAGGAGATTAACCTAAAGGGTAGCTTGACCCTTTTAACCCTCACTGCCATCCACTAGCGGAATCTCTTTGTCCATGACCCACGATCTGGAGTCTCTCCATATAAGTCACATTCTTCCAAGCATTTATGATCAATCGCAGGATTTTAGTAACGAGGTCATCCTCATAGTAGAATGATAAGGTGGTTAGAGAAGCAAGAGTTAGCCCCTTTACTCGAATATCCAAATTGTCGTTGAGCTAGCACTGGTTTATAATTGATTTTTTTTTGGTCCCCACAAGCGACACATTGGGATATTTTCTACAATAGTAGATAAGGTACGATCTCAACTAACACGAAGGTTGCCATTGAATTTTTGTTTCATTCTAACCGACAAAGGGTTGTGCCCAATCTTTTGCTCCTTTTACCATAGGTCCCTGCTGTGCCACCTACTCAACTGGGCATTTGATGCCAATCACTCTATCTCTAAAATCAGGAAGCCAACCAAATGTAGAGGGTAGGTAGACAACATGACATATTCTTCTTTCTCCTCTAATGACACAAATCAAGTGTTGTATAGGTGTCAGTTAAAATTGTTGTGACTGGATTTTCAGGTCGAACTTTAACAGCAATAAATACATCTAATGCATAAATGTTTCCCAGTCTTCTTTGTCGGCCAATTGATGCAAATTCGTCTCAAAAAATCATTAGGGAAACCCTCTGGCATCTTTTTTTAGTGACGAGTTTGTCTTCCAACTCTTTTGGATGTATTTGATCCTAGATAATGTAGGGATTTAGGCTTGTTGCTCCAAATGCTTGTATGGAACTTTCCCCTCTAAAGACATATCCAAAATTTGATCAAACTCTTCAATTATCGACACCAACTGGAAAGCTTGAAAAGTGAAGCATCTCAACGATGAATCATACTATTGGGCCATAGTGGTGATAGTAGATGTCTAAACTTATGCCTCTAGCAATCCCAACACATTTCTATACATTTTTTTTTTCTGAACATTCCTCTCTAGATTTCTTTAAATTTTTGTCCCAACTCCCTAAGCCTGGTAAGTTTGCTCTCTATTACTTTGATAGATATCTTCTTCGTCAGACTTCCTGATTCAAAATCTCTCTCAATTTTAGACCTCATGTTAAACTCCATGATGATATGCACACAACTTTATAATTACTGCTTAAAAAAAATAAAAACATGTAAGACTAAACGAAAAAAAATATGAAATGCATGCAATACATTGGTGTAGAAAAGCATAAGTTATATTTCTTCACACTCTTCTTCTCCAATTATGTCATGAATACAACTTATACACTTCGTTTGTTACAACAACAATTTCTACATAACAATTTATACAAATAAAGTTGGCAAAAGGTTGAAATGCATGAACGTCTCCCTTAGTGCCTTAAACAATGGTTTAGTGCGACAACGCTTAAGGATCTAGGACGGTAAATATGCAATCACATAGGATAGATCCTAATACCTAGAGGTTCAAGTTCATTAGAGCTATGACTCGCTTTATTGCATTACCCACAACAATTGATAAAGAACTTGCCATGGACAAGTAAATAAAGAGAACAAACTCTAGTTGGGGTTCTCGCAAAAGACGAAGAAGGAAGTACATCCTTATCAACATTGTTACACAACCTCTTTTCTAAATCTGAGCTTCCTTAGACCTGGGTATAAGCCCCACTCATGATATCTGTAATGCTAAAAGTGTGCTTGTGAAGGGAGAATGATGCACCCAAACCCCCACTTACAAAACAACCAGAAAATCACAGGCATATATATAATATGTCGTCTACCTTAGGGCTCAATATTCTAACAACAATAAATAAACAATCATATAAACAAAAAGAAAGAGAAAGATAAACATTCAAAAAATCAAAGTCATTTTTACTTATTTAATTAAATTGGCATGACTCTCAAAAATGTTCCCAATGGAGTCTCCATCTGTCGCAAATGAAATTACGAGGGGACAACAATAAAGAGAAGTAATAAGTGAAAATAGAGAAGGAGTCGCCATCATAGCTTATTATGAAAAACTACGAAAAAATCGAGAAAGGGAATGATTTGCGAAATCGAATTTATGGTTCGGGAGTCGATTATATGTAGGGAAGGAATTAACACCCTACAATGTTCGTCCTGAGACAATACCCTTAACTAAATGAGTAAAATGAGTGTGAGTTTTCTAAAACATTTATTTTCCCAAAAAAAGAAGCAAAAATGCAAGTAAAAACAAAAAAAAAAATCTTTTATTTTGGAGGTCAGACATGGGTCAACCTTATTCCTACGTAATTTCATCAATTATGAAAATTCAAGGTTTACGTAATTCTAAGTGAAATTGTTTGTTGATGTTTTGATATTTTAATTTTGAGAAATATATATATATATATATATATATATATATATATATATATTAAAAAAATGAAAATAAAAAGATAAAGATAAAAAAACAACAAAACTATATTTTTATATATTTCCTAAAAATAAGAAAAATTTAATAAAACTCAAACTTAATTAAATTGAACAAGCAATAAAGCTTAAACTAAATGATTATTTTTTTTAATTTTTCGAGAATTAATTAGAAATATTTTTTTCTCTCAGATGAATTTGGGTGTTAACAGTATAAAAGAAGTTTTATGTTGTATCTTGTAAAAATTTTAAAGAGACTTGTATAGGTCCTATTTGGGCCTTCCTTTAGGCCTCCATACTACCAATTCGAGAAGAAAACCCATTTTTCTTGGTAAAACACTCACTGTGTGTTTGGTTTAATAGATAGATTTGCGAAGACAAATGACATGCTATGAAATGTGATGAAAGTTCAATATTCAATAAATAAAATATTAATAAAAAAAGAGGATGAAGTTTTACTGTATATAATTGATCTTATTATTAATTTATTAATATTTATACTTATATTATAATAAAATAAATATAATTAATTATATAATGTAATATCATAATAATAAAAATAATTATTAATAATAAATATTTTTATTAAAATAATAATAAAATTAAGAAAATTATAAAATAATAATAATATTAATGAAAATAAAAATAAAAATATTAATAATAAATTTATAAAATAATAAAAAAATAAGATAATTAGAAAAATAAAATACTAATAATATTAATCTTAAAAAGTAAAAATAATAACAAAATCATAAATAATAATTATAAAGATAAAAATACTAATTAAAATAATAATAATATTAACAACAATAATTTTATTTTAATTTTAAAATAATTAATAATCTTATAATTCTAGTAATATGAAATAATAATTCATTAATCACACCCAACAAATTAATATTTCATTTTCAATTATTTTTAATCTTATATTTTTATCAATTAAAAAAATTAAAATATCTATCACACCCGTTATATCGCTCACAAACTTTCACAAACTTTTCATTCAAATCTCACAATCTTTTCCTTAATCTAAACAACTTAACTTTTTCCACATTTTCATCTCAAATCCACTCCCTTAAATCCACTTCATCAACCAAACAAAGCATAAGAGAAGGGAGAGGAAAGTGTACAAGTCCCATACCATATAGAACAAACTTGTTTTTGTGTTTATTTTTTACCGATCCATGTTTGGCTCCTTATGTGTGTTGGTTTGCTTAAGTTTTCAGCTACATTTGCGGGTTATTTTCAAGTCCCACATCTCTTGTAGCAAGGTGGGCAAGAGGGCTTAAACATCCACAAATAAAGTCTTTTGCCTTCACCTTGAATTGAATAAAAATTAAGTTGAAAAATGAATGCATTCTACTTATTCTCTTTGATGTTACTAAAATAAGAGTAATCTTCTCCTTTTCTCCTTCAAGGATCCTTCCTTGAAGATGGAACTTAAGTTTCTTTTAAAAACTTGAAAGTTTAATAATTTTCCAAGTCTTCTGTTGGGTACTTGGAGATGCTTCCATCATGTTAAGCAACATCATTTAGGAGTAGAAACCTCACTTCTAGTAGTCACAAATTTGTTTCTAGGTCATGGTGCCTTATTAGAATTGATGTGGTTTTCAATGTTTCAAATACTTCTTTGCAATATGTGTCTCTAGGGTGCTGTAGAGCTACCTCTTGTGAAATAACCCTTTGGATGGACTTCTGTAATTTCTCGAGGGCCTTTGTGTATCTTTGGTAATTTCAATGCTATTTTATCTTACGATGAATCAAAAGGAGAGGTTTTACATAATTAGATGTTTTGTTTTGAATTTTATAATTAGATTAATACTAGTGATCTTTTTGTCTTGCGTTCTCCTAGTTCTTTTTATACTTGGTGTAATGGTAGATTACGAAATTATAGGAATCAAAGGAAGTTGGATCATGCTTTTTGTGATTTCAATTGTTTGGATCAATATTTCAACTATAGATAAAAACATTCTTCCTAGAAATTTTTATGATCACTACCTTTTCCTGGTTTTTTTATCAATTGTTAAAAGTTATAATAGGCCTTCTACCTTTTCAGTTTTAAAATATGGCTACAAGATTCAAATTTCAAGAGAGTCATAAAGCAATCCTAGTTAGAGAAGGTTATTGGTTGTCCCATATTTGTCTTGCGGGAAAAGTTAAAAGGTTGAAGTTTATCCCTAAGACTTGGAATAAGATTATTTTTGGAAATGTTCATGTTGTTGTTTCTTACAAACTAGTTTTGGTTGTTGTTCAACAACAGTTGTAGAAGGTTACTTTGGTTGAGATAGATCCCCTCCTTTTAAGATAACAACAAGCCATGGATGATTTGGACTTTGCATTGGAATGTCAAGATTTGTTTTGGAAGGAAACGAAAAATATGAATTGCTTTATGGATGGAGATAGAAATTCCTCTATAGGAATAACTAGCTCTAGAAGAGGGATTGAATGGAGCCTGAACTCAATTCACTGTAAACAAACACCACCAAGCAAGATCGTTTAAGGCAAAAATATACAAGCACATATGAAATTGGTTCACCCTAATCTCTAGGGCTACGTCTAGTTCTCCCTTAAACAAACCGTTCAAGAGGTTCCTCTATTCAAAAAATCATTACAACGAGTACACAAACCTCTCTGGATTACACCAAGTACACAAACCTCCCTAGGTTATCCGAGTACACAAAGCTCTCTGGGTTATAACGTGTACACAAACCTCTCTAGGTTACAATGAGTACATAAACCTCTCCAGGTTATAACAGTTTCAATCTCCCTCTGGTACCAAGACCACTCAAAATTGAAAGAAAACACTCTCAAAAGAGAGAACAATCAAAGCTCACAAGGGTTTACTTCACAATGGTGAAGAATTACACAATGGTTTCACACAACGCAAAACTCTATATGCTCTCAATAACAAATTTACAATAGACACCCAGCAGATACTATATTTCTTCAATGTATTGTATGATGTATTTATCTTTTTTTTCTTATATTTCTTTAACTTAAAATTGTTTCTCTATATGTAATTTTGTAGAAACTAGTCGTTGGATGCTTGAAATGGAAATCTTAACCATCTAATGCTGAAACTAGTCATTGGAAGAACTACTTCTATTCTTGATTCTACTTTAAAACTTGACTTTATCTGCATATAGAAACAATTTAAACAGCACAAGATATCTTTGATTTTAAACAATTAATCATATTTAAATATTTCATAATAATTTGAATAATTTCCATTATGAACAAATTTGGACGTTAAAGCACAACTTGCTATAAAATCTTATTCTGATATTTTTGTGAAAGACACTTTAATTCTTTTTTCAAATTTAGAAACAAATCAAATTAAAATTGTGTGTGGCAAAATCATTTTGAATTGTTTCTGTATTTAGGTATAACAACATAACAATCTAATCTTAATTTCAAAATGTTTCTGCAAATACATATAGGTAAATAAAATACGCTAAATCAAATTAATTTTATTGTAAGCTAAAACCATGGCCAAAGTGTAAGAATTATTTGATCTCAAAATAAAATTGAAAACAAATTTCAAAATAGATTTAAAATATTTACTATTTTTATATTTATTTATTTTTAACCTTCCTTTTCCTTTAATTTTAAACAAAATTAATATAATAAAATAATAATAATAAATAAACACTTATATGGGTCTGCAATTCATCTGTACATACTCATCATGCTTAGAGATCTGTGAATATTACTGTAACAGACATGTAAGCTCATCAACTACAAACACATACTTGGAATATTGTTATCATTAAAACTTTATTAGATGATTAGATCATCTAACGGGGTTTTGGACTGTCTAATGATTCAATAATCTCTCCCTTTTTTATTTTGACAAAACTGCAAACCATAAGAACAAATAATTGCAAAACTAAAGAGATTGAATAGCGGAAGATTTTATTTGACGAAAAACATGCAAATTCACAATCGCATAAGAATAGAATTGTAAAAAAAATCCAAGAGTATTCAAAATATTTGCAAAAACAAATTTGATCATTTTTTTAATTATTTGTCATATTTTTATATTTATTTATTTTTAACCTTCCTTTTCCTTTAATTTTAAACAAAATTAATATAATAAAATAATAATAATAAATAAACACTTATATGGTCTGCAATTCATCTGTACATACTCATCATGCTTAGATATTTGTGAATATTACTATAATAGACATGTAAGCTCATCAACTACAAACACATACTTGGAATATTGTTATCATTAAAACTTTATTAGATGATTAGATCATCTAACGGGATTTTGGACTGTCTAATGATTCAACAATCTCTCCCTTTTTTATTATAACAAAACTGCAAACCATAAGAACAAATAATTGCAAAACTAAAGAGATTAAATAGCGGAAGATTTTATTTGACGAAAAACATGCAAATTCACAATCGCATAAAAATAGAATTGTAAAACAAATCCAAGAGTATTCAAAATATTTGCAAAAACAAATTTGATCATTTTTTTAATTATTTGTCATATTTTCTCTTTCTCCCCTTTTTTGTCATCACATAAAGTGATGGAGGAGCTCCTAGGTGCCTTAGCTTCTTGCGCAAGCTTCAATGGAAGTTGAGCATGATGAAACCTTGAAGCACCGAATAGAAGAAGTGGATGAAACTCCTCATTATGCGGAAGCCATGGAAATACAAGGAAGGAAGCGTGCAAGGAGGTTGATGGTGAAGTAGATGGTGAAAGCCTTTAAGAAGGTTGGGCCAACCTTCAAGAGAGAGAGCTCCTAGCTTCTAAGAGAAGAAACTCAATGTGAAACTTGAGGCAATGTGCTGAAAATTTGGCAACATATCATTACTCAAAATCAAGCTTACAATGGAAGTTCCTAAACCTCTTATTTATATAAGATGAAAAAGCTAGTGGCTTCTTTAGAAAGCTAAGGTAGCGTATACAAGAAGCTAGGGTTAGAAACCCTAGCTTGCCTTGCAAGCTACCTAAGTGGCGTATGGAAGAAGCTAGGGTTGGAAACCCTAACTTGCACCACACGTTAGGGTTAGGGTAACCTAGCGTGTAGAGCAAGCTACTCTTTCCTAAATTAGGTGTCATTGGATAAACACCACATGTTCAAATCCTATGCGTCTAAAAACCTAACCTAGGTGTCTTTTATAATTTCTAAGGTTACCTAGGGTTATTCACAAAAACCAAATTTTCCTATTCTACTTTTTACAATTTTTACAAGAATCCTCAAAGCTCAAAATAATCAGTATTTTAATCTGCACAGGTGCCTCTGACTCTTTGTTTGCTTCAAGGTGTCTACACATTGCTCTGGTGATTGGACCTTGCTTGAGCCCTCCTCCATCATCCCCTCCTTCTTGAAGGGGATCTGTCCTCAAATCTGAATCATCTACTTCATCATCATTGCTACCTACAAAAGGAATGAGATCAATTACATTAAAGGTAATATGTACTCCGTAATCTTCAGGTAGATCCAATTGATAAGCATTATTATTTATTTTCTTTAAAATTTGAAAAGGCCCATCACCATGGGGACTGAGTTTTGACTTTCTTTGTTTTGGAACTCTATCTTTTCTTAAGTGAAGCCAAATTCAATCTCCCTCTTCAAAACTTATTGTTCTCTTCCCCTTATTGTTTTACCTAGCATACTTATCACTTTGTTGTTGTATTTGAATTTTAACCTTCTCATGTAATTTTTTAACAAAATCAACCCGTGATGCCCTTTCTTTATGAATAAACCCAATAGGATTGGGCAAAGGAATCAAATCTGTTGGTGTGAGAGGGTTAAATCCATATACAACCTCAAAAGGTGAAAGTTGGGTAGTCTTATGAACTACCCTATTGTAAGCAAACCCAATATGAGGAAGATACTCATCCCATGATTTATGATTACCCTTCAAAATTGCTCTTAACATAGTGGATAAAGACTTATTAACAACCTCGGTTTGTCCATCAGTTTGGGGATGACATGAAACAGAAAAATTGAGTTTAGTTCCCAGCCTTCCCCAAAGAGTTCTCCAGAAATGACTAATGAACTTAGGATCTCTATCGGACACTATAGTTTTAGGTAGTCCATGAAGCCTAACCACTTCCCTTAAGAAAAGCCTAGAAATGTTACTTGCATCATTTATTTTGTGACATGGAATGAAATGTGCCATTTTACTAAAACGATCCACAACCACAAAAATAGAGTCAAACCCCCTTTGAGTTCTAGGTAGCCCAAGGACAAAGTCCATACTAATATCCTCCCAAGGTGCACAAGCAACAGATAGTGGGGTATATAATCCATGAGGCATAGTTATAGATTTGGCTTATAAACAAGCAATGCACTTATAACAATACCTTTGTACATCTCGCCTCATATGGGACCAATAGAACTTTTCTCTCAATATGCTCAAAGTCTTTTCTACCCCAAAACGACCCATAAGTCCCCCTTCATGTGATTCTTTTACAAGAAGTTTCCTATGTGAACCATGAGGTATGCAGAACTTTCCTTTTCTAAAAAGATAACCTTGGTTGACATAGTACCCTCCTTACGGTTTATGTTGACTTTTGGTGTAAATTGATGAAAATTTAGGATCTTGCGAGTACAATTCAATAATGTTATCAAATCCAAGAATTTGGGCTCCTAATGTAGAAATCAACAATTGTTTCCGAGATAAAGCATCAACCATAATATTACTTTTGCCCTTATTGTATTTGATTACATACTGAAATTGTTCTAAAAATTCCACCCACTTAGCATGTCTTTTGTTCAATTTATGTTGACCCTTCAAATATTTAAGTGACTCATGATCACTACGAATGATAAACTCTTAGGACACAAGATAGTATTCCCATGTTTGAAGGACGCTTATCAAAGCATAAAGTTCCTTGTCATAGGTGGGATAATTTAAAATGGAACCATGTAATTTTTCACTAAAATAAGCAATGGGGTGACCACCTTGAATTAACACAACACCTATACCTACTCCTGATGTAGCACATTCTAGCTCAAAAGGTTTAGTAAAATTAGGTAAAGCTAGAATAGGTGCATTAGTAAGTAAAAACTTTATCTTTTGAAAGGAATTTTCTTGTTTTTCGCCCCAATGGAATGTAACATCTTTCTTCACCAACTCATTGAGAGGTGAAGCTAGACAAGAGAAGTTAGGAACAAACCTTCTATAAAAACTAGCCAATCCATGGAAACTCCTTACTTCTCCTACATTCTTTGGGGTAGGCCACTCTTGTATAGCTTGTATTTTTTAGGGGTCTACATGAACCCCATTTTTATTGACAATGAACCCTAAGAACACAACACTATCTACACAAAAGGTACATTTATCTACATTGGCAAAAGGTTTATTTTTCCTAAGAACTATTAAAACTTCCCTAAGATGGTGAATATGAGATTCTACACTAGTGCTATATACAAGGATATCATCAAAATAAACTACTACAAACTTTCCTATGCAATCCCTAAGTACATGATTCATTAGCCTCATAAAAGTGCTAGGTGCATTAGTGAGTCCGAAAGGCATCACTAACCACTCGTATAGTCCAAATTTGGTCTTAAAAGCGGTTTTCCATTCATCACCTTCTTTGATTCTAATTTGGTGGTATCCGCTTTTTAGATCAATTTTAGAAAATACAGTGGACCCATGCAATTCATCAAGCATATCATCAAGCCTAGGAATTGGGTGCCTATATTTCACTGTGATATTGTTAACTACACGACAATCACAACACATTCTCCATTCCCCATCTTTTTTTGGCACCAACAAAACTGGCACGGCGCACGGGCTAGGACTTCTTTTTACCCAACCTTTGTCTAATAACTCTTGAAACTGAGATTATATCTCCTTAGTTTCTTCAGGATTTGTTCTATATGTCAGTCTGTTTGGCAGACTAGCCCTCGGAACAAAATCAATTTGATGTTGTATTCCCCGAAAAGGTGGCAATCCCGTAGGACCATCACTAGGAAATACATCATCAAATTCCTTCAAAAGTTTTTCAATAGAAGGAGGTAGAACCTTAGATCCAGTTTTATCAGATTGTGCACACATGAGTGTTCCTTTACATAACAAGAGATAGGGTGGTTGCTCAGTAAGGAGGCATGTTTTTAAAGAATTTTTAGTTAATAAAGACTCCTTTTGAGTAACCTTGTGGGAAGGAACACCAAGCTCCCACACCCTAACTGTATCTTTAATACTAAGATTGTGATTTCTTGGAGTTTTGCTTTTCCTTTCATTGTTTAATTTATTTTTCATTTGTACTTGATCTTCCAACACTTGAGTAGGTGTCAAAGGATGAAGTACAAACTTCTTATTGTTATGAGTAAAGGTGATTTTGTTGGTAAGACCATCATGAATAGTTTGTTTATCAAATTGCCATGGTCTTCCCAATAAAACATGACAAGATTCCATGGGTACTACACCACATAAAACATTATCAACATAGTTCCCCACGGAAAACTTGACCTTTCCTTGATTTTTAACATTAATATGCCCCCATCATTAATCCAATGTAATTTATAAGGTTTAGGGTGGGGTAATAATTCAAATTTTAATTTATCTACCATCCTAGCACTACAACAATTACAACATGACCCGCTGTCAATGATGAGAGAACATACATTTTCAGAAATTTTGCATCTTGTGTGGAAGATGTTCTCTCGTTGTGACTCGGGTTGTGGGCTAGGTTGGCTGTTAAGGGAGCATCTCATCATCAATAATTCTCCCTCATGAGCATAAGCATCCTTCCCTCTTTCATTATCCGACCCCTCACTAGTGTTTCCATCATTGTTTTCCTCCTCACTACTATATAGGTCTTGGCCTCTCATCAAAATGGTTCTCATAGATGGACATTGAGATTGTATATAACCTTGACCCAAGCATTTAAAACACTTAATATCACTAGTTCAGCTAGAGGGTGTGAATTCTTCTTTTTTTTTGGTATTTTCTTAAACTATGACTTTAGGAGGATTCTCTCTTGGTTTTTCTTTCAAAAACTTTCCCTCCCTCTTATGATCGATCTTGGAGTAAGAGTTAGAATAAGAACTTCGATTTGTGCTTTAATACAAATTTGCACTAAATCATGGAAATCCCTATAAGGGAGAAGTTCTACTCTATCTCTTATCTCTAGACTCAATCCACTCAAGAATCTAGCCACAGTTACATTTTCTTCTTCCCTAATTCCCGCCCTCATCATGTACAACTCCATTTTCTGCCTATATTCTTCAATAATCATGTTCTTTTGATTAAGTCTATGGAGCTTATCCATGAGTTCTCTGTGATAGTAGGAGGAAATATGTCTTCTTCTAAATGCACTTTTAAGATCATTCCAATACACTATGGTTGGTTCATTGTTAACTAATGCAATGCATGTCCTTGGAAACTAAGAGTAGCTAGGGGAACTTTCTTTTCTTCACTCACTTCATAACACTCAGACAATTGTTCCACCTTCATCTTCTAATCTAGAAATGTATCTATATCATTAGTTCCATGAAAATGGTGAAGATCTACTCTAATATCCTTGGATTTTCTCTCTCTTTTATGGTGGTGATAAAGGACAGGTTGGTAGTGTTCAGTTACTCTTAAGCTATCCCTCTCTGGTCTTTCATCCTCACTATTAGAATATTTTTTTGATGAACTAGCTTTAGATTTATACTTGTGATCCTTCTTCTTTAAGGTCTTAATTTCTTCCGCCATAATAGCAAATTGTACATCAACATAACCCGAAGTTCTTCCAATATTTTCTGAAAATTTGATGTATTGTCTTACGACTCATTACTACTAGGGTGGAAAGAATGTTTAGACATCTTAAATTTTGGGAAGAAGTGTTCTCAAGATAAGACAAACTAGTTTAGCACACTAGGGGGTCTCCCAGGAAAGTGAGGTGCGTCACTTGGACAACTTAAGTACCAAGACTTTTCTTAGCCAGAGCCTTGCCCAATGTACCTTTCCAATTGTTCTTACAATGAGATCACTAGGTCACAAATGAAGGTAACTCAAAGAAAACAAAACTAGTCAGTTTGCAAGATTGAAAGAAATTAAAGAAATAAAACCAATACTTGGAAAAACTTAAACTAGCCGAGTCCTATGGTGAAGTTCTTGGGCACCAAGGACCTTAGAAACACTCCACCATCTACACGTAATGCTTAAACTAGCCGAATCCTAAGGTGAAGTTCTTTGGCACCAAGGACCTTAGAAACACTTTACCATCTACACGTTTTGAATTATTCCACTAATGATAAGGAGTTTTGCAATTACAACTGTCGCAACCGGGATCACGACGGGGACGGCGATCCAAAAAGAATTATAAAAAATTGTTTGAAAATTTGAAAAAAAGGAGTCGCCACCATAGTTTTTATGAAAAACTATGGAAAAACCGAAAAAATGAGGATAAGGCTAGTTTGCGAAAATCGAGTCTAGATCCGGGAGTCGGTTACGTGTGGGGAAGGTGTTAGCACCCCCATAACGTCCGTCCTATGACGGTACCTTTAATTAAATAAGTAAAATTTGTTGGTTGAAGTGTTTGATATTTTTTTTAATTTTGGAAATTTGTAATTTTTTATTTTTTTTGAAATTTTAATATTTTTGGAAATTTTTAGAAAATGTTATATTTTTGATCTTTTTATAAAATTTCGTTTTAGATATGGCTTGACGTGTATGGTCCTTTGATTATCTAAACGAAACGTTTTTCGAATTAAAACCAGTATGACGCATACGGTCATTTGAAGTTTAATCGAAATTATTTTAATAACACGCTATTTTTTTTTAAGGAAATCACAAGATAAAAATTTCATTAAAAACAAAAGAAAACAATTATTTTTTTTCTTTAGCAAAAACAAAATAATAACATAACAAACCAAAAAAGGAGAAAAAAGTTACATGAGAAAGATTTTATTAAAAAGAAAATAAAACAATTCACCCTTTTTTTAACAAAAAGAAAATAATGAAATAAAATGGAACAATAATAATACAACAAACAAAAAGAGAAAAAAAAAGTTACATGAGAGAGATTTCATTAAAAATAAAATAAAATAATTCACTTTTTTTTAAACAAAAAGAAAATAATAAAATAAGATGGAAAAATAATAAAACAACAAACCGAGAAAAAAAAGTTCCATTACCTATGTCAACGCCACTTTTATTTTGTATTTTTCAAAGATCTTTTTTAAAAAAAAAAAAAAAATCAATTTTTTTAAAAAAAAAAAAAAAATCAATCGTTGTCAAAAAAACAAGGGATTTTAGTAAACCTATTCTTATATTCATCCTTTGCCATGAAACCTTAAAATGCCACGTATCACCTCATTAATTCTTTAAACCCTACCCAATTGTTCCAACATGGAAAGCTCATTCTTATCTCTTTTTTTTTTTTTTTTTTTT
>Ga0209489_107547_pt1 | contig 16031 bp, 8 predicted proteins | sample SiratrowhiteBW_FD_187527 | JGI IMG/M metagenome (GOLD analysis project Ga0209489, IMG submission 187527) | Root nodule microbial communities of legume samples collected from California, USA - Siratro white BW (SPAdes) (version 2) | ecosystem: Host-associated > Plants > Roots > Nodule | place: USA... | reverse complement strand
ATTGCCAAAATACTCCTAAAAACTTTTCTGATGTGGAAGATCAGACACTGCTGCAACCACAGAGCATACTAAGATTTTTAAGAGAATATTGCCTTCAGAACCTGGAGCTCTGATACCAGTTGTTGGGAAAAAATTACGCTAAATTTCTCCCCCACTCTTCTTTATGGAAGTAAAATTACTAGAATTTGCACACACACAAATTGATAACGGAGTTCGGCCAATAATGCCTACGTCTCCGGACTGCTGCAGATATTTTACTGAAAAAGGAAATACACTCAGTGTTTACAAAACACTCAAAATCAACAACACTCACAACTCTCTCTCTCTCTCTCTTTCAGCTTGTTGCTGAATGGTATTGAAGAAGCAAATGTTGCTTGTGGAGGTGTAAGAGATGGTGTGAATTTCTCCTTGCAAACCTTCTCCTTTTATAGGAGAAGGAAATGGGAATTATTGCTGCAAGTTGGCATTAATTGGGCACAATGCAAGTTGGCAATGCAAGTTGGCATTGATTGGGCACCAAAAGTTGGCAATGCAAGTTGGCATTGATTGGGCAGCCAACAAGAAGTACAAATGGAACAACACATGGATGGGGATACAATTTTTAATTTCAAATACATGGAGCCCTCAACTTACATCAAGTTTCACCTGGACCTAGATTTGAACAATTCTTTCACAGATGGGATATCAACAATATAAAATACTCCCTATTGGTTAGTAGAAACCATATGTAAACAAATATTGTGAAAGTATAATATAATTTGTACCAAAGCAAATTAATGATGACATTTTTCTAATAAAAGGATATCTTTTTTAATTTTTCAGAAATTTGAAATTGGTATATGATATTTTTAAATATTTTATTTGTTTTAAAAACAGCGTTACCACGTAATCATATTTAATGAAAATATTTCTAAGTATTCCACAAAATTATTTGTATGGAGGAGATATTAATCTAATTTTCTTAACAATAAACATATTATATTGTTTTAACTAAATTATTTAATTATCAAAATTTATGATGAAATTGTACTGTTAATGATTAATTTTTAAATGATTTGTGTAAATATTTTCACAAATATCTTCGACCATTTAATAACTTTTAGTCATTTCTAGGAATCACTATTTTTTTATATGAAAAATTTGTATTGCGTCTTGGATGTAATTTTTTTTTTATATTATATCATTGGTGTAAGAATATACTTTCTTTTAAAGAAAATGTTTATGTAATATATTGTTGCACACAATCCTCACTTTGGAAAATGTATGTGAGTAAATACTGTTAAGGTATTATATAGTTTGTATTGATGAACTAAATGGTGACATTTTCCTTTTAATTCATCTATGTACTATACTTGTTTCAAAATATCTTTTAAGTTATGTGGATTCTTATTTTTTATTTTTCAGTAATACTTAAATCGGTCAAAGTTTAGCCTCAATTCTTAAAAAATATAAACGTCTTGATCTTGATTCGTACGAGTAACAAAAGTTGAGCTTCATCTTTTAAGGATGCATGTGGCTCCATATTGATTCCTATAACGAACCAAAGACTAGCCTTATCTTTTAAGGATATATTCATACTATTCATTGAAGTCCATCATCATCTTTTACAATCACTCAAAATCCAACCTTACCTTTTAAAGTTATAAGTGACTCACTTTTTAAAATTATAAGTGACTCACTTCCTACAACTTACACAAAGTTCAAACTCACTCACAAAAATTATAAACCATTCAGTCTAGATTTATATATGATTCCAACATAAAGCCTAAAATTTACTAAGCTCATAAGAGACTTGTCCTTGATTTTTCATTAGTTTTGCCATTAAGCTTGGTTGTCTGATCAATGATCACTGAAACTGTCAAGAACTTTTGAAATACTAATAGGCATTGGCCAAATCATGCATCAACAATTAAGCTATTCTCACTCAGTATATCAGTTCTCCGGCAAAAGTATACTGTACATTAGTAAGTCAATTGAAATCGTATTCCCCTATGGTCTCATTACGTTTCATTTAATGTTGTACCTTAATTGAGTAAATGTTCTGGAACGTTAGTGAGTGATTAGGCCAATACAATTTTAGTCTCTGCGTGTAGTTAGTTGACTACCCATGGGCCGACTAAATGGTCATGTTACCGTTCAAAACACAGTTAATGCTATCTCAATTTTGACCTTTATTACCGTTTAAAAGAGCAAAGATCGATGTGTCTATGTTAGACATCTCTGATCAACCACTGAAGAATGTTTAACAACTTTTCTGATGAAATTGAAACGCTAAGATATTTCGAATAATTGGAAAAAAGATTTAGGTACTATAATTATAACAATAACGACTCGAATACTTATAGTACCTGTTTTTTCTATGAATACGTATGAAACTATCATATCCGTATAGACCCATTTAAATGCTCTATTCGAGAAAAAGGGATTTTGACTACTACAACAATAATGGAAAAGAAGATATAAATTATAATGACCCCGCAGTCCAATCCAAGAATATTCTTTTCAGAAGACTTATGACCTTTTATTGTTCATTATAAATATCGTTATTTGATTAATTTTTATCATTTTTGTAGAATGTATATACATCATATAATGTATAAAAGAAATTCAACGTAGAAGTTCTTTCAGTGCAACTTTTGTGCTATAAACTAAACGATTTTGGAGTCTGCTGCTGCGGGCACGCGGGATTTGAAATATTTATAAATTATTAATTTGAATATTTAAATATTCTGTTCCTCAGAATAAATGAAACCAGCCTAGTTCAATGAATAATGTTATTATTTTATAAGTCCCATTACGAAGCAACATTGAATAACACTAAAAAATCCGAGTCCAGGATAAGTACGCAAGCCTTCTTCATAAGCTAAAATAATAATAATAATAATAACAACAACAATAATAATAATAATAATAATAATAATAATAATAATAATATATATGATTATGTACATTTATGACAAGGTTAGACGATTATGTTATAGTTGACCGACAAAATAAAGTACGATCAAGAAGATTTCGTATCATTATAGTTGACAGATAATATAAAGTGCGATCAAGAAGATTATGTACCATTACAGTTGACAGACCGGATAAAGTATGATTAAGAATTATAATCCAGTTCTTAAGATTAGATCTAATGTCCATAACTTGGTCTAAAAATCTGAAATCTTCATCGTGATGATTAAATCATTTAATAATAAAATTGATATTCACATTTAGATTGATCTATACAAATTTAGGGAACGGATTTAGTAAGAGTTTCAGAAAGTCATTATGTTATGAAAATTACGAAATAAAATAGAACATAAGGAAAATTGAGTTTCCAGTACGCCAAGTTTTTTTGGCTTCATATGAAGTTGTTTTCCAATGCTTAGGGTGTTCACCTAAAAACTCTAAAGAGGATTTCCCCTATAAATGCAAGACAAGCCTAACATAGTGAGACAAACTTGAATATTATAGTTTGAAGCCACTCAATCTCTAAACCAGAACATTGGCGCCCATTATGAGATAGGTAAAACTTTGTCTATACTTCCACAATCATGAGGAACCAACGACTCACAATCCAACCAGAAGAAGACAACGACACTTCCCACTTTGCAACAAATTATTGATAGAATGCAAGAATTGAAACAGGAGAATGAAGAAAATGGGAGGAGATTGGAGGAGGTCCAATTAGAATGAGACACTGAGACAAGAAATTGAAAATTTATGATGTCGAATGGAAGAAGCTCTGAGAGCCTATGAGAAACTGCAGAGAGCAAATGAAAAATTGTAACAAACAATGCGAAGATAAATAACCCGACAAAGGAAGATGGACTGCAATCCAATCCTCATGCTACTTGACACTCAACCATTGTCTCAGGAAATCATGAGTGAGCCTATAACACCACATTACATGGTCCTAAAGCTCAACCTGTTTAGGGTCAGGTGACTTAAAGAACCATCTAAAAGCCTTTTGAGCCCACATGTTAATCTCCAGGTGGTCGAATATAGTACAATGCAAAATGTTTATGAAAACCTTCTCAGTGACTATTCTACAATGATTCAATGAGATTCTTATCAGGGTCATTACCTCCTTTCTGGAGTTCTCCCACACTTTTTTTGAACAGTTCGTGACTAACAAGGTCAAACCACTAAGGGCAATAGACTTCTTTGACATTAAACAACAAGAGCATGAACCCTTGAAGGATTAGCTCAACCGGCTTTGTAATATTACAGTATGCATTCATGAGTTGAACGAAAAAATATTACATGATTTGGACCAAAGTCGAGTTAATGGAAAAAGTCCAAAGCAAGGCCTCATCTCATATTGAAGCTGAGGAAGTCATGTGATGTAGAAAGGTTGCAGAGAAGCGTCACCATGTCTCCAAGGAAGTTCATTACAAGCGAAAACTTGGGAATGATGAATGTACTTAGGCGAATTGGCACGTGGACTATGTCACCAAAGCTTATTTGCAAACACCACTTGTCCTTCCCTTATGGTCTCCTAAAAGGAGATCCTTACGAATGACAAGGTAATTGGAAGACTTCAGTTTCCGAAGAGAACAAATCATGTTCTTGGCTCCCTGTCGTAATGCCTAGTGTGAAACAAAAAATGTCTAAGTAGCTAGGTTAGCTTGAGAAGGATGCTTGCCTGGGGGAACATTTTGTGATGAGGTTGATGTTTCCAATGCTCAACCTTTGATAATCGATGAGCACGAAACACCTATCCTTAGGGACTTCAATACCATCACACGAGGATTTATTGTAGGCGGACTAACCAACTCAAGTAAGAAGCGTTATTCACGAACAATACTATCTATGGAGAAAAGAAGGAAATCACCAACACCTATTATTTCATTCTCTAATGTAGATCTTGAGGACATCACTCCCCACGAGGACGATCCAATAGTATTATCTATAGCCATTATGGGTAAGAATGTACATCGGGTCCTAATTTACCAGGAGAGTTCGATCAATGTTATGTTTTGTAACACATTTGTGAAATTTCAGGTTTTGAGGGACCAACTCAAGTCTTTTGATGATATGCTAGTGGGCTTTTCGCGTGAGCAAATTGAAGTTCAGAGATACGTCAATCTAAGAACAACATTCACATACAGTCACGCGGTGAGCACCATTGCGATCAAGTATATTGTGGTCAACACCCGTTCATCATATAACTTACTCTATGAAAGACCATCTCTGAACAAGTTGGGGCTTGTGGTGTCTTTGGTCCACTTGAAAATCAAGTTTTCTTTCCTATGAAACTGAAAGTAGATTAAATGGTAGCTCGGTCTACACACCCGTTGCAACACTGGTTTCTTTTTCCCATCATGACAAGGACGAGCACCCAAAACCAAATAACACCTCTTTTTGAAAGCATTCTTAACCCATTTGATTCGAGATTAGAAATCACACTATATCAACTTTTCTATCCTAATGGGCTCAAGACAAGAGTTATGTACCATCATGATTGAACACGCTGAATAAAATCTAATAAAAAATTATAACCTAGTTCCTCAGAATTAGACCCAATATCCATGGTCTAAAAATTCAAAATTGTAAAAACTCGTCTCTAGACCAATCTATATAAATCTAAATAATAGATTCAACTGATAAATCATAACTTAGTCTAGGGAACAAATTTAGCCAGAATTCCGACTAATCGTTACCAAAACTTATTGACTAAAATAGAAAATAAGAAAAATTGGGTTTCCAAAACTCTAAGTTTAAACTTTGTACGAAGTTGTTGTTTTCCTTTTTTAGGCATTCACCTAAAAATTCTAAGAAAGATTTTTATTAGGATTTCTCTTATAACCTAGTAGAATTGATGGGAATAATAATAATAATAATAATAATAATATTTTGGTTTGAAGTGACTCAAACCCAATCCCAACAAAAAATAATAATAATAATAATGTGTTTGAGAATCAAATTCTAAAGTTGACCCCAAAATCCATATCGTTCATCTTCACAATGGAGGAAGAAATTTATAGCCTAAAAAGAGGAAAGACAGGGAGCCAGTACAGTAGATTTTTCAAGTTAAATGATAATCTTTTAGAAAATATTATGCATATTCTTCCAAATTTAAAATATTTAGTTAAAATTTGGAAAGTGTGCCGTGAAACAAATATGCAATTAGTTTACCGAGGCACAATACCTGGATAAAATTTAGTAATTCGGTAAATTATCACTCACCTGAACAAATGCTGCAGCTTCTGCTGCCGTTTCCCTGTTTAAGCCGGATAATGCTTCTCGTTCACTCTCCAAGTCACTGTCATCATCCTATAAAAAAGACCCCAAATATGTATGAATATATCAAAGTGCAATACAAATTCAATAGCTTAATTGAGAGTAACAAAGCAAACAAAAAATAACAGTAAACGAAGACAGACAGTATAAAACTGATCTGAAATACAGTTTTCATTAATCTGCATATGGTGAACATTCATGTTCACGACAGCTATAGTCACCAGCTACTACTTGATACAATAAACACTGTTATCTTTATTACAATAACATTAAAACTTTATTAGTATGGAACAGACTTGAAAAGAAATCATAGTTGTTCTGTTAATTGCAATTTTAGACGGAATAAATGCCTGAATTTATGAATTTTTACTAGCAGTATAACTAGATTTGATTTAAGATTTCAAAAGCATGGAAAGATTGAATAAAAGGCTAATAAATGTTTTTAGGCAAGGGACATTATAGCATTAATTTGCCTTATGGGGTGACATTCACTCTTTAATATAAGCAGTAGTCCAAGGACTTTTGGATTTCATTTCTTGGTAAAATTTCTAAAGAGGTGCAATTTTATTACTATGTTTTCAAAATGGATAATTTTTTATTATTATTCTCATAAATAATTTTTTTTTATTATTCACATAAATAAATCGTATGCATAGGTGACATAATTTTAAGGTGAAGAAGTACAATTTTAATTATATAAGAATGAAATGGTATCATGATAATATAATTTTCATATTAACGGTAAAATCGTGTAAGAAAGACACAATTTTAATTATACTTTAGAAATACTAAAATCATGTTATTAGATCATGATTTTAATGTTTAACTAAAAAAAATAAAATTCATTTAAAAAATAGAATTTAAAAAAAAAAATGCTCTTTTAAAGAATTTTGTTTCTTTAAATGAATTCTATTTTTTAAATTAAAACACAGAAATCGTATTCTAAGAAATATATTTTAGTATTGTTGAATTATAATCAAAATTGTATTTTTTCCACGCCATTTTATCATCATTATTAGATAATTAAAATCGTGTAACAGAGATACAATTTCTTCATAATTTTATCCATCCACAATTCGCCAAAAAAAAAAAAATTACCCAAAAATATAGTAGAAGAATTGCATCTCTTTAAAAATTTTGCCTCATTTCCTAAAACCAAAAAGTAAAAAAGAAAAGAAAAACACACAAAATGAGAAATAAAAATATTAATAAATATAGAAAATAGGCTGTATTTTGACATTTAACTTTTCAGCAAAAAGGAAAAGATTTGTGTAAAAAGTCATATATATATATATATATATATATATATATATATATATATATATATATATATATATATAATTATGCATTCAATTACGTTATAAATATTAATAAAATACTTATAGCATAATCATAATATTTTATAAATATTTATAAAGATATAATCAGTTTTTAACATAATCAATTACTACTGTTAATTTTTATTTATATTTTTTTATATTATAAAAAAATAATAATATTAAAATATATATTAATAATAAATAAATATAATTAGGTAATTTTACATTTTATAATTTATACATACATTTTAAATAATTAACAAATTAAGTTATTAATTATACTTTAATTCAACCATTAAGAAAATAGAAAAGAGATATATTATATAGTTAAAATTTATAAATTTAAGTTTTTTAAATTATTTTATACTTTAAATTATTTAATTATTAAAATAATTAATTTATTTTTTTAAATTAATAAAAACTAGTATATAAATAAATATATACATTTATATACTAATCTACTCTCCATTCAAAAACAACATACCAGTATCATGCCTCTAAATATGATCAATTGCTTGCTCGAACAGGAAAGATAAACACACACTTTCTGTTCACCAAAAACTTTAACTTTCATAGCAAAACACAGTGCATCAAAGCATATGACATGAATACATATAGGCACAGCAATGTAGGATACACATAAAAGAATAAAGGTACATATAGGGAGGAACAACCAAAGAGATAAAAAAAAGTGGGAGAAGAGAGATAAAAAAAAAAGTAAAAGAGAATAAGGGACCAATTTTGTGATATTTAAAAAAAAAGGATGGATGAAAGTGAAAAGGTGAGTATATATATTAATAGTTAATAATGAATCATAAACTTAATCCTTATAAATTAATCTATTCATTTCAATGTCTGGTCCAACTGCATTCAACATTGATGGGATCAAAAGATAGCATAAAGGACCAAATACCTAAAACATAATTAACCTAAACAACTTTAGTGAAGAAACAGTAGAATAAAGGAACAAATGCTTAAAATACAATTAATTAAGCTAATCTTATGCTAGCATGAAGGAATAAATACCTACAAAATATCATTAACTTAAACTCTATCTTCTCCCTCCCTGATCAAACAGTAGCATAAATTCTCACTGATCAAACAGTAGCACACCTAAATATAATTAACCTAAACTTTAATTCTAGGACTAATAGTAACAACAGATTATTTCTTGATGAAATTCATCAAGTCATGCAATGAACTCACAAATCTCACAGTTAATTACGAAGAATTACGAATATAATTGATTTTAAAAAAGTTGGTTAAAATTTGTATAAATCCAAAAAATCAAAAACACGTTGCCGCTTGAAACTGATGTAACTTAAAAATGTGAAGAAAAAAAGGAAGAGAGCACGATATAGAAATTATAATGCAAATAATCACAGTTTAAGCAAAAACATATTCAGATATAATTAAGAAGCGTACAAACCAAAGGTTGAGCATCGTGATCCAAAATTTCCATGGAGTGCCCATACGCCAAATGTCGCCACAGCATCTGATATTCTCTAGCATTAGAAATTTCTGTTGACGTTTTGGCTACCAAATCATTCCAGTTAAACTTAGAATGCGGATAATTGGCCAATTCCTGAAGCAACGTCAGAACCGTTCGTGCATCGTATCTGCACGATGAATCACGCAGATCAACGGTAAACAGCAAGACGAGATGAAAATAATTTAAAAAAAATAAATAAAATAGAACGAAGGAACGAGACCTTTGCAATAGACAAGCAGCGTCTTCCTCGCTGAAAGGAACCTCAACCTTGCCTTGTTCGTTAACCTCTCCCATGGGAGAAAATTGAAGTTGCAGAAAAAAAAAAAAAAACACGCTCTCTTTACTCTCTCAGAAGTGAGTCACTGATTCTTCTGTTTCTCTATCTAGTGCCACGCAATTTATGCGCGTTGAATAAACTGGCGCATTTATACACGTTAACGAGTGGTACCGATAGTACAAATGAGTTGATTGGGGAAGGGGAAACGCCCAGATTACAAAATTACCCTTATACAGTGGAATGTTTAAATTTCAGTTTCTTCCAATTTTATTTTGTTACAGTTTTTTTTATAAGGATTTAATTAATAAAATCATTATTCATCACAATTAAAAGAATGATAATTCTCCCATAGCATTAAAGAAATGGAGTACAGGTTTTTTAAAATATTTAATAGATTTCTGAATTTATGATTTCCTTACATGTTATTTTAAATATATTGATAAATATCATATATATATATATATATATATATATATATATATATATATATATATATATAATATATATATATATATATATATATATATATATATATATATATATATATATATAATAAGAAATATATGAATTTTTGAAATTAACAGTAGTTAATTGTGGCTACCAAACCTTGTAGTATTGAAATCCCTAGAGACCAAAATCATATAGATAGTTGTTTTGATCTCATACCATTCCATCTGGTATGCTGTATTGAAGACAAGTTATACCTCCCACTAGGTTCTAAAGCATATCCCAGATTAGTCACCAAACTTTCTTATCCTTAAAATCATATTCCTCACTACTTAAAATTCCACACACACTTACCAAGAGACCATTCTCTCATCTTTTAGGACATAGTTTTTTCTGTTCAAAATGAGGGAGAGTTTGGGATATGTTATAGCAAGCCATTTCTCTCTCAACTATTTATTAGACTAGAAGTTATTATTTGTTAAATTTCATATAAAGTTCTTGAAGTTACAGGAATAAAAAAAAAATCTAGAAATAAATAGATTATATTAGAGAAACATTAATTAAGCAATAGACAAATCTAAAAATTTTAACTATAAGTTTAGATGTTTCTAAAACCCAAAAAGATATAAACTTCTCTTCTTTATCTACTATTTGTAGAAGTATCTTTCTACAACCAACCTTTCCTATTCTCCTAAAATTCTAACAATGGTACTATGTTCACTCATTTTCATGGTGCAAATATAATACTAAATTTTTTCAAAATCTCTATTACATCGTAAAATTTTCTTTAATTAGTAATTTACATAAATTTTCCCTCGTCTATAAATTTTCTCTCATCTATGTGTACCTGTTTTTACTTGAAAAAAGTTGAACGTGTAAAAAATTATACATATAAAAATTGTTTTTATATAACGTCTGTAAAAACTAAAATCACTAAAAAAAAAGGATGGTTAGTATAGTAGAAAATAACAATGTTAATTTTGTAGAAATTTAGGCGTGTAAAGAAGAATTGTTGTTACAAAAATAAGCATCAAACAAATTTAACAAACGAGCATGATCATGAGCAATATATTTCTTATGCTATTGAGATATCATTGATAAAATAAGTGGAAGTCGATATTTGGATAACAAATACCATAATCATATAGCCAAAGGCAAAAACATATTTAAAGGAAATGATGATGTAGTAAAGTTAAAAGGAAAATGTATTATTGGTGGAGACAAAAGAATGTACGCAATTTATTAGAGATGTCTTATTAGTTTCTAATCTTAAAGGGAATCGGCCAAATATAGAGAAATGCTACACTTTTTCCTTCAAAGGAGATACATGCATAATCTATGATAACAAAAGCCTAGAGATAAAAACTTTTCTATAAGCTTTAATTATACTATTGATATTGTTATGAAAGTCCAAGTTGATTATTCATGGCTTTGGCGTTTTGAAGATTTGGTCACTGCAACACCTAAATTTTGAAGTTGTTACACCACAAGAAAAACCTGATGAGAGATTTATCACACCTAAAAGAAAATATGAAATTTGTGATGGATATATTCTCATATTTTTAATGGACAAAGCAGGGAGAGAAAAGACTTGTTAGAGTTAATCTACACAAACATTTGTGCATTGATAAAGACACCATATCTAACTAACCATAAGTACTTTATCATTTTAAATGATTACTTTCTAGAATAAAATTGCTTTATATCATTAAAGAAAAATCAGAAGTCCTATTGAAAGAGTTTATTATGAAATGGATACCATATTATAAAATGAAAATTTGAACAAAAATGAACAAAAGATATGAAAATGAAAAGATTATCCCTACTTTCTATTGAGAACAAAAGTAAAAGACTGAATATATACGATTAGTGTACTTATTTTAGGTCTAGCTAAAGAAAGACAAAACAAATAAAAACATTACATTCTGATTCTATCACAAAAGAAAAATAAATAAAATTGGTGACAATTTGATTATCTCATAAAGACATAACAACATAATTGATATTCTTTTTCTTTTAGAAGCCTATATCTTCTGAAAGAATTTTAAGCTCTTATCAAGAAACAAAATGGTAGACATATAAAATTTTAAGAAGTGATTATGCAAATAATATAGCTTACATGAGTTGAAAAGTTTGTGAAGATGAAGAAATTGGGTTCCAACTTACAATTGCATATTCTTCACAACAAAATGGTGTGTTGAAAAAGAAAAAGAATCGTATAGTCATGAAGATGACTAAATTAATGCTAAAGGAGAAAAGTTTGGCTAATACTTTTTGGGATGAAATGATATATATTATCTTCAACATACTTAACAAATGTCCAACTAAAATAGTACAAGATAAGACATCAATTGAAGTTTGGAGCAAACGAAAGCCACAAGTTAAACACTTAATAAGTTTTCATATCTATCTATTACATATATGTATATGATCACAAAAACCCAAATTAGAAGATACAACTATACGAGAAATCTTTTGGATATATAACACACAATTAAAAGGCTATAAAGTTTTTAACATCTAGACAAAGAAGCTCATCATTATAATAGACGTTGAAATTCATGTAAATATTTATTGGAGTTGGAAAGAAGGAAAAATTACAAGTAACTTCCTTGCTCTAGTACAACAACCTCAAGAAGAAGTTCAAGAAGTCGTACAAGATTCACTTATGTCTCCTTTATTTACACAAAAACTAGATTATTCACCAAATACTGCCCATAGACAAGTAAAATATCTTTGGTGAATATATGAAACATGGGATACGAGAATACTTGAGCCCGAATAATAGGAAGAAACAACAAAACAAGAAATTTGGATCAAGTCAATGGAGGAAGAAATTAAATTGATCGAAAAAGAATAATATTTGGAAACTAGTAAATTACTTGCGTGAAAAATACATCATGGATTTATGGTTTACAAAACAAAGCTCAATCTTAATGGTACGAAAAAAAGAACAAGGCAAGACTAGTTATCAAAGGACACTCATAACAACTAAAGTAAACTATAACATTTCTCCTAGTTGCTTGCTTAAATACAATTAGAGCTTTAATAGCTCTTAAAATAAATAAAAAAAGCTTAAATATTCGATGGATGTTAAATCAACCTTTCTAAATAATGTTGGTAAAGAAGAAATATATGTAGAACAGCTATAAGAATTTATAAACGAAGAAAATAAAGGTAAAGAATAATGTTAAGAAAATCTTTACATACATTGCAGCAATATCCTGGAACATGATATAATAAAATTAATAAATATTTCTCTAATTAAGGATTAAGGAAGAGTAAGATTAAGATTAACTCAAGACAATATATTAAAATTCAATATGAGTATGAAACTTTTATTATCACTATGTGTATGTATAGATAAATGTTGAAAATATTTGAAATGATCGATACTAACTTAACTAATTACTTTCTCAATATAAGAATAAATGGATAGAAACATTATTAATCAGTAAAAAAATATTTTGGAACTTTAATAAAAACTTGAAAAAAAATATATTTATTCAACCCTTATATCATAAAAAATTTAAAATAAGATTAAACAAAGTTACTTTCATTATATATTGACTAACCGAAACATATCCACTCTCCCATATATATATATATATATATATATATATATATATATATATATATATATATATATATATGTATATATGTATATATATGTATGTATATGTATATATTATATTAAATTAAAATCTTAAAAAAGTAATAATTTTGTAAAGTAATTTAAGAAAACCGGTCGTGGTAGTTACTTTTAAATTTATAAGTTGTGTAATTACTTTTAAACATAAAGGTTTTATAGTTACATATTTTATTATATGCAATTAAAAATTATAAAAAGTCTTTTATATGAATATAAATTATATAGAGAATGTTGATAAGGTGTTAGAAAAAAAAGTGTTTTTGTTTTTTTTTATTATTTAACTTGTCAAATCACGTTGCACATCATCTATATCATTAGAAGAAATATTAGTTTAAAAGGACTTTAGATATCATTATTTAACTTTTCATTAACAGATACTAAAAAAAGTAAAGTTATAAGTTTAAAATAATTTTTTTCCAAAATAAACACTACGTTCATTTATTTTATACTCTGTTTTTTAGACTATCTAGTGAATTTGTAAGTCTTTTTCTTATGTGAGACATAACTTTCATAAAGTATGAGTTTGAGAAATTTACTGACTTGAATGATTTTAAGCTACAACAGTTGAGGATGCATAGTCTTTTGGTTCAACAAGGCCTTCTAAAAGCTTTGGAAGGTAAATCCAAGCTTGATATAACCCAAGAAAGCATTGTTGTTGTTGGAAAAGACTCATAATGCAATTGTTCCAAGTCTTAGAGACAATATGGTAAGGCAAAGTATTAAAGGAAAAGACTATAGTGGAGTTATGGATGAAGCTTGAAATCTTGTACATGACCAAGTCCCTAATGAAGTGTCTATATCTCATGTAAGTATTGTAATCATTCAAGATTAGTAGTGAAAAGGTAGTTAGTGAAAAGGTAGTTAGGGAACAATTTGATGAATTCAATAAATAGATTCTTGACCTTAAAAATATTGACGTTCAAATTGATGATGAAAGATCAAGTGTTGTTGTTATGGTATTATCTGCCATTTGATTATTTATATATACTGTCCAGTTGACATTATTATTAAAGTAGTCACACATGAAAAATAAATAAGTTTTCTTAATATTTACTTTTATATTACTAATGGATCTATCACCTCATTATGCAATAGGCTAATTAAAAACAATTTTTCTTAATTATTTGATATTAATGTTATGCTTTAATTATTATTCATTATTTTAAATTTAAATTATTATCCATTATTTTCGGATATTTTGTTTAGGTTAAAATTATAAGAAAGTTAATAAAGGATTTTAATTACTGCATTACTTGGTTATATTAAAAATTTCAAAAATCAGTAATTGATTTTAATAAAAATATTATTTGATACAACCGAATCTATCTAATGGGAACAATTCAATTAAATTAGGAATGTTTTTTTTAATTGTTCTAATCTTAAGGATATGTATCAGGATGTCATTTAATGCTTAATTAATTTGATAAATGTGATTTTACGTCTCACCCAAATTTTATTCAATTGTCTTTGAATTTTAATTAAAATCTAGCATTGTTTCCAAACATTCAAATGTTATGAAATGGTTAACTTGTTTATATGGAAACTAATTAAGTTTGGTTATAATTTTTATTGCTTGAATTAGAATTGCACTAATTAATTAATTATTCTTTTCAAAAGGCTACTGCAGGTGCATTTAATTACAATTGAAATTGAATGTCACTACATTAGGAATCCTAGTGAGGTTAGTATATAAGATGTGTGATCATTTTAGAAAAACCTTGTTGTATGAAAGAGAGATTTTTTTTTAAGAAAGCTCAAGTCATAACAAATCTTGTAAGATAATTGGTGTCAGAATAGTTAAGTTTGGTCTGCATGATGAACTGAGAGATTGCTTGAACAAGTTAGGTATATACCTAACTTGAAATCTTGATGAACTTAAGAAGAAGGAATATGTGTTCAAAGGTGAAAGGGGAGTTCTAAAGGTGTTAAGGAGGACCCTAGTAGTTATAAAGGGTGTGAGAAACAATACATATATGTCTTGAAAGGTGTTGTAGTATTTGGATAAACTATTATTGCTAAGAAAATTATCTTCTCAAAAATAGAAATATGGCATAGAAGGTTAGGGGGTCATGTAAGCAAAAAAGGCTTAGCGGAGTTGGAAAAACAAGGCTTGTTTAGGAGTGATAGAATTGATCAATTGAAATTTTATGAACAATGTGTCTAAGAAAAAAAACTTGTAAAATACATCTTAACATAGTACAATAGAGGATGGAGGAAACCTTGATTACCTTCATGCTTACCTATGGAGATCATGTACAAGTCCATCATCCTCTAGAGCTAGATATTTCTTGTAGATTATGGATGACTGTTTGAGAAAGTTATGAGTTTACTCTCAGAATCAAAGATGAAGCATTTGAAAATTTCAAGAGTTAGATTCGTTTAGTGAAGAACCAAATCAATAAGATGATGAAGAAGTTCAAAACTAATAATGTTCTTAAATTTTGTTCATGATGTTTAACAACTTCATTAGAAAGTATGACACAACAAATGATTTTAGGAACTCTTCCATAGAATGGCCTAGTAGAGAGATTCAATTGGACTATTCTAAAACTAGTAAGGTGCATGTTATTGAGTGTTATAGTACCAACGATTTTCTAGACTAACTTTATATAT
>Ga0209489_107546_pt1 | contig 16033 bp, 3 predicted proteins | sample SiratrowhiteBW_FD_187527 | JGI IMG/M metagenome (GOLD analysis project Ga0209489, IMG submission 187527) | Root nodule microbial communities of legume samples collected from California, USA - Siratro white BW (SPAdes) (version 2) | ecosystem: Host-associated > Plants > Roots > Nodule | place: USA... | reverse complement strand
TATATATATATATATATATATATATATTTCATTTGAACTTGATCCTCCAATACCTGAGTCGGTCTTAGAGGATGAAGTATAAACTTTTTCTCTTTATGGTTGAAAGTAATCTTGTTAGTCAAACTGTTATGCATGGTTTTCTTATCAAATTTCCATGGTCTGCCTAGTAAGACATGTCAAGATTTCATGGGTACTACATCACATAAAACAATATCTTCATAGTTACTCACAGAGAACTTGACCTTCACATGATTTTTTACATAGATGTCCCCCTCTTCATTGAGCCAATGCAATTTATATGGTATTGGATAGGGAACAACAGTTAAGTTCAACTTTTCAACCAGTCTAGTACTACAACAAAATTCAGCACAACCCCTTGTCTATGATAAGAGAACATGTATTTTCCAAAATATTGCATCAAGTATGAAAAATGTTCTCTATCTAAGACTCGAGTTCCTTCCTTGTAGTGGGGACGAGCAAGCTTGCCCTTGATGCCAAAAGTTGCTTAGGGTTTCAATTGGGATTTAAATGAAGTCCAATTTGAAACTCTAGGTGACTCTATGCATTATTTTTGCTCCTACTATGGGTCCAAAATACAAAGTCCAAAAGAAAATTACTGGGGCCCAATACATGGTTCAAGAAGAAAATTAAACTACACTACTATTTACAAACAAAGATGTAACCCATTTTGATAAGAGTACTTTGCCGAGCTTGGCTAAGTGCCACTCTTCTTGGATTCTTCTGACCATTGCCCTTGTGGTTGGGCCTTTATTAAGGGCTCTTTTATCATAAACCTCTTGTAATAGTCAACTAGATTCACATAACTTTTGGTATCCATGACAATTTTAAGACATTCCACTAAAAAATTGTCCCTACTATGATTGAATCCACTAGATTCCTTGAGTTGATGTTACATACCCCCATATTCACATCTTTACCAACAAAAACTCCCACTTATACTATTTTTCCTCAAGAATTCTATCATTTCTCTTAGGTGTTCCTCATGTGCCTCATGAGTACAGGATAGATAAGCATGCCATCTATATAAAATATGAACTTTCCCAAGAAGAGATGAAAGGTCATATTTAAGTAATCCATGAATATATCAGGAAAGTTCGTCACTCCAAATAGTATAATTGCATACACATAGTGCTTATACCTAAATCTAGCGGTTGCCTTCCATGTATCTTCAATCTTCATGTAAATTTTTGGATACCCGGATCTCATATCTATTTTGAAAAATATTGATTTCTCTTGTAATTTATCCATCAAAATATCATTTCTCAACAGTCTTGTTTAACTACCGACAATCCACAAACAACCTAAATCCCTTATATTTCTTCTTTACCAACAACATTGATGCTTCTCATGGAGAAACACTGGACCAGATAAATTGTTTTCTCCATCAAGTCTCCAACTTCTTTTCAGCTTTACTACTTAGCTAGAGCCATCTTATAAGGTATTGTTCACACTAGGCCTGCCTCAGGCACTAGATCAAAGAAAAATTCTACTTCTATCTTGGAAGGTAACTTTAACACTTCCTCTGAAAACACATATGTAAATCTCTACATTGCAAATATATTTGTTTATCTAACTCTCACTATTGACCTTTGTCTAAAACTAGATCTTGAAACAACTAACTCAAACTTGTAACTCCCTACACACTCATTGTGCAAATATCCGTTCTACATCCTCTGATTTGAAGATATCATTTTCTATTCACCACCAACTATCAGAATGAAATCGACAAATAGTTAATTTATTCTGAAGATGATATCTAAATCCTTCAAAGGTGAGTATTTTAAATTCATTTGAATTGTGTCTATCAACAACAATAAGACAACTTTAGCTTATAAAAATGCAACACAAAAATAAATGTTGGCGTAAAACTCTTAACTTAAAAGACAACTTCAAAATCAACAAACAAACACTTAATACAAAGAAATACATTACATGAAAATCAAACATATGTTCAACATCAAATTACACCCAATATAGAAATAACCATTCAAAACATACTTTTAAAATGTATTCTAAACCTTTGGAATTAAGATATAAAATCATCTTAATTTAGTTATAAGTTTGCACCCTCACCATTTTATCAAGATTTTTTCTTTCCTAATATTTTTATTTTCATTCATAACAATCGGTTAATACCATTCCAAACATGAGTCAAAATCAATTGTTAAACATTCAACTAGAAATTTCTAACTATATCTTTAAACTAAACTTAAAAAAAAAATATTTGCACACAAAATAAACACAAAAAAACAACTACCCTCAAGTCATCCTAAGGACGACCAACTTTGATATCATAATGTAACACCCTCACAAAACCATATATTAGTATAAACCCGACAAAAGGGCTTTTACGAAACATTCAATATTTCAAAATACAACGTAAACATAACATAATAAATATAAATACAAATATTTACAAAAAGAGAGACTAAAATAAAACTTTAATCTCTTTTAGGTGTTGTTGTTGCACCTATACATATATATACTCGTGTACATAGTACAATCATAATAAATCACCATACAAACAACACATATAAGAGTAAGTTATTGAAATAAATTTTCAACATGACAAAAATGCATATAAAAGAAAACATTTTGATTAGCAAACCAAAAATAGTTTCAATTCCATCAAACAAAAATATACAAAAATCATATATCGACTAATGCATTACGAAAGGCTTGTATAAAAATTGTCCCACCAGAGTCTAACATCTTATCTAATCCAAGGCTTAGACTAACAAGCAAACCCAAATTAATGGATCAAGGTAAATTCATTACAACCCAAGTTGCACATCTACATATATCACCATGTGCGAGAACTCCTCCTTCAACTTCTTACCACTTGATATATTAGTCTATGTAACTTAGATTATCAATAAAGTAAGGGAATCTTTGTTACAACATAGGTGTCTTTAATTTGTATACAAATCAAACAATGATTCATATATCATCCTAGATTTGTGACCCCAAATTTATAAAATTCTTATCATTCTCAATAAGTGTTTAATACAACATAACTCATTTAAACAAAACCACAAATATACAAATTAATATTCCATTAAAATATATATTAAACATTCACATTCAATCCACTAAAGAGACAAAAAAAGAAAAATAATTTTTCTAGCTAGAGTGAAAATTGCCTCGCTTCAGCAAAAACTTTCTCGTTTGAGCAAAAATCTAGTAAAAAAAAGGATTGAGTTTCAACTCTAAGCGAAAATAGGACTAAAAAGTAAAGGTTGAGTTTTTGCTTTATTTTCACATGAGCAAAAATATGATAAAATCAGCTACAAGCAATAGAACCAAATATATTTTCAAAAGTTTTATTCAAAATTACTTTATCAAATACAACTTCCAAACAAACTCAAAGTGATCAAATACAACCATAATTTTCTTAATTATCGTCCTTTACTCATTTCAATTCAACCTCAATATATATTTCCATTCACATCAAACGCATAAACTAATATACAAAAAACTATAAAAACTATCTCTACTAATATAAATCATATTCAACTCACTTTAAGAGACTTTATATCTTAATATCCATAATCTATCTATTATATCAATTTCTAAACAAGCACTACAAGAAAAAAGTTATTTAGAGATCAATTTTTAGCTACCAAATGAATTGGTTGCTAATTGTGACCAAAATAGTCATCAAATTAAATTTTGGTTGCTAAATAACTACAAAATAGAAGTAATGATTGAATTTAGTAACCAATTATCTTGACTTAATTGGTCACTAAATTTAATCATTACTTCTATTTTGTAGTTATTTAACAATCAAAATCTAATTTAGCAGCTATTTTGGTCATAATTAGCAACCATTTCATTTGGTAGTAAAAATTGATCTCTAAATAAATTTTTTCTTGTAATGAAGAGTACCAGATTCAAAACATTATAAAACATTGACCAAAAACTCGAAAAACATTTTTGCTCGATTCCAAACATTCAAACTTTTTCAAACAAAACATAATGATTGCATGGAAATCAATAGAGTGTGACCAAGTCATATTCACATTCAAATCATCTATCCTAAGAATCTACAAGAAAAAAAAACATAAATGCATTCTCTTACCTATAATTCTTTGCTCTAAATCTAGATCTAGAGATTTAGAATAAAGAATTCAAATAACAAAAAAGCAGTATAAGTTTAACCAAGTTGAGATAATTATTTTCTTAACTAATCATATTGAAATTGATAACAAATTTAAAAAGAAAAAATAAAATAAAAAATCTTTAGAATGAATAAAAAGTTACTGTATTTACAATCTTACTAGTTAAAAGAATTCTTAATTCCCCACATCCTACACTAGATTTTGAAAAATAATGTTTGAAAAAAATTATATTAGAGAAGTAAAAAAGTTCGTAGAATGAAAGAAGGCTACTTACATAGAGAAAGAGAGAAAAAGGAATTGAAAGAAAAAAAAAAAAAACAAATAGAAGGCCACGAGTTTAACAATAAACTACTATAAATTTTATCATTTTTTCAACCAATACTTTTTCGAAAACAATCCTAGTTTTTATTAGTTTATGAATTTAACCATTGTCAAGTGTTAGGAAAAATAGCTACTTTATTCTAATTACTTTAGCTTTCTTTTTCTAAATTTTGGGCCTGAGTAAAACCTAGGTCAAACAAGTTTTTTAATTTATTTCGGTTAATTGCTTCCTACACCCCTTAATTGCTTCCTAAATCCATCATATTTTTAAAATGCCCTGCCAAAGATCTCTGGTATACTAAAAACCCATAAACATTTAGGTCTTTTTTCATTTAGAAACTCTTTTCAACTATAGAAACTCTTTTCATTTAGAGTCGTTTTTCATAATCAAGAATCATATATCTTGAAAATCGTAAATATTAAAAATTGCAATTCCTATAAATCACTAAAATGTTTTTGGTTGGTAAACATATTACTGAAAATATTCGCATGAATTTTCTTAAAATAAAAGAGTAATATGTTTTTTCTTTTTCACTAAAATTTTTAATTTATTATTATGTCGGATTTAATAAGTCTAAGATGATATTGTTATTAATACATCTTTTATTTTAATTTAACTAAAGTCCATTTCATATAAACCTAGTTTCCTAATAATACTAATTTTTAAAAAATAAACTATTAGGTATGCAAATGTAAGTCTAAGTCTCACATTAAATATAAAATGGAAAAATTAAAGATGATGTTACTTTCATGTTCCTATTAAGATAGTAAACTCAAATCCAATACAAAAAAGCTTAAGATCATGTTTTCTAATACCATGTAAGTAATATATAAATTTTTAAAATAATCATAAAGTATTGGGACTCAAATTTGAAATGTTACTTAAAAACGAAATTCAGAATCACTTAAGTAAGTTGTAATATAAATAATTAATATCACTGTATTTAAATATGTTGAAGGCTAGAGATTTCTTACACGACTCTAATTTATTATGTAAATTGTGTGAAAAGTGTAGTTTGTAGTTGCAAGTTCTAACGTGGTGTGTTGAAAGATGATGTTGTGATGCAATTCGTGTTTGAGGTGGCAGTAGGACTCAGATTCAACGCACGTATTAAAGGCTCTTGAGATTTGAGTAAGAATAATATTTTATATTATTCATGATATGGTTATGACATCTTTGTTATATTTTAAATATTTTTAAGACTTTTAAAATCATTTATTATTATGCTAAAACAAACGTTAGTCTATAATGTTATAGTTGGAGTTAACAAAATATATTCGTCAGAATGATTAGTAAAATGAATTAGGTAAGGTAAAAAAAAAATTGTAATCTAAATTAAATTTAACTATCTTTTATCTAATTTTGTTGACTTTTGAACTAATTTTATCAGTTCGTTTTATAAAATAAAAATTATATTTTAAAAAATTAATATAATATTATTTTTCAAACAATCCTAGATTTCTTTGTATGTATCGTATAGATATTGTACACACATTCATACTATATTGTAACATTCTGGTGTTTATTAGTATCTATCTATAATATAATATCAATACGTGATAAAAATTAATATTTCCACAATTAATGTTACTTTTCTATTTAAAATCGATATTAAAATTTAAATAATATTACAATTTCGAAGAATGAAAAACAAATAAACATATTCTGTAAAAATCAATATTCACCCATTTTATAATTATAACGACTGAAAACTTTTCAAGTTTTATAGATGAAAAAAAAAAAAAGTTTTAAAGCAAACTCTATTTGGACTTCCTCTATACGGTAATATTACAATCGCATACATTCATTTTTTGACCTTATGAAAATTCTTTAAAACTCATAATATCCGGACACTTATACTCACTTTCCTTTAGGAATTTTTTCCCGTTAGCATTTTAAAATATTTATTTCATATATTTGATTCAATTTGTTGGCATTTATTTCTTAATTTTTTCGATAAAAACCGTGAAATATATTTGTGTCTTTTAATTTAATTACAAATATGTAACGTGACAACTTTATCTTAACCAGATAAAATTATAAGTTTTGAAGAATTTTTCTATGATAAAAAAAAGGAAATGCAAATATAATAATGCTTTATAAGAGATGATAGAATTTGAAGTTTTTACTGATTCTTTTAACTGTCTTTTTATTGTGTATACTTTTAATGTACCTCAAATTGTACTGATTTTAATATTTTAAAATATATTATTTTTTTAAATATATCAATATCTGTGTAACTGGAAAACACAATAAAGAAACAGTATCACAAGATGAGTAAAGTAAAGAGTACGAAATAGAGAAATGTCAATGTAATGTTAATGAACATAAAGATCAAAACCAAAATTACTTAATTAACAAGATTTTTTAATTTTATAATATGTAGGAGAATGATTAATTGCATTTAATATTAATTAATTGCGTTTTGAAAAAATGCTTACTGCAGCTTGTGGATTGAATAGAAATTTTGAGATAGACTTTGCTAAAATTTCTTATCTAAATTAGGCTATAGACCTACCATGCATGGTTGGGTTACCTACTACTTTTTGCCATACATGCTTACAAGGAAAATAAATATTCAAATCTTGCATCTACTTTTTGTGTACAGTGTGAAAGGATTTTGTTTCAAAAGATACCATTTCAATATGTGTTATAGAAAATAAAATGATACTTTAACACCTTTCAAAAAACACAACACTTAATTTATAACTAATTTTAGTAATAAAATAATGTATATTATCACTTTAAGTTAAAAAATAATTAAAATATTAATATAGTTGTTTTTTATTGATCATCAAAACAAACTTATATAATGAAATTATGAGCATTTATTTAATAGGTTTGATCCATCATTGAATTGTTGGACATATATAGTTTAAACTATAACAACAACAATTATCTTTGATCATATTATACTTATATATTATTAAGTCATATTGACACAAATATATTTAGTACGTTGAATTCAATGTGAAACTATTCAAATATTGTTTAAATTCACATCTTGGTCGAAACCATATTTAATTATTCTATATTGATCTCTTTTAGTTGAGTCATATTAGTTTAAGAAATAGTTTTCAAATCCTAAAAAAATGAATTATCGACAATTGTGACACGACAAAAGCATAACTTTAAGAAAATAATAGGAGACATCCAATGAGGAATTTGTGTGTGTGAGAGAGGTTGGCACAATGAAGGGACAATGGGGATCACATCTTGACTATGCAATTATCAACCACAACAGTGACACCAAGAATGATTGGTGCACACCTACAAATCACTTAAAATTAGGGTATTAATAACTTATATAACTATAATTTTTTAATAAAATTATGTGTGGAGGTGGTTGATAAATATAAAATAACAAAAATAAATATGTTAAACGAATATTTTTATATTAGATTTATTTTAAATTAATTGATAAAGTATATTTTGAATTATTTTATAGTTTAAGTTTTAATTAATTTTGAACTCTTGTAATTTTTTAAGTTAATTATTCTGGTTATATTATTTAGTTTTTATGTTTTCGTATTTTATATTATATATATATATATATATATATATTAATAATCTTATATATTTTCTTAAAACATTTTCAATTAAATTTAAAATAAAAATATCATACTTGAATAAAAGAGATAATTTCGTATATTGATATTTGTATCTTAAATGACAATAAATTTATTTTACTTTAAAAGATAAAATACTAGTTTAATACGCATTATAAAGACACATATATATCAAATATAAAAAAAATGTAGAAATTAACATGTGAAAACAGCGTACTTAAAAGAGTGTTTAATCGTTATAAACTATTAAAAAATCATTTATTAAACATTGATTATAAGATAAAAATTACTTTCACCTACAAAATAGAAAGCTTTATGTAAATTACTCTTATGATTGAAAAATAGGCGATTAACCAGTTGAAAGTTTTTTTTTTTTTTTTAAAGAATAGAAAGCCAAAAGCTAGATGATAGTTAAAAGTTGTGATTTGACAGATTGTGCTTTCCAAGATTCTTTGTATAAAAGCAAATACTTAATTTACCAAGCTTAAAAGCAATTAAGCTAATTAATTAATTTCAATTAATAATGTCATATTTAAATTATATTTTAAAATGTGTATAAAATTAAATTATTTACCTAATGGTAATGTTTACACCATATTAAAGGGATGCTTTTTCTTACTAATGAATAATATATTGTTGATAAAGCGAATAAATACATCCACTCCTGAAAAAAAAAATAATAAAATCTTATTCAAAATTTTTACAATAAATCAAAAGTATAAAATTAGCACCTGTTAATCTAAAAACGAGTCTATTTTTTTAATAAAAAACGAATTTATTTGTTTTTTTTTGTAAAAGGTAAATAATTTATATATAAAGAACAGGAAAGAGTATTAAATTAGTTTATTGATGAAAAGATTTATATGATCATCTTTATTACAAGAATAATAAGTTTACCATTATATTTTCTCAATAATAGTTTAAGGCTTATTCAATTGAGATATTAAAAGACTTCTAACATAAAATATACTTAAAAGAATTTTGTAAGAATGTAATGATTTTTTAAAAGAATTTTATAATTAATTTTTTTAATAAGGCTTTTATAGAATTTATAAAATATGAAATTATAATATTTAAAATGATTTTATATAGATTTATGTGAAATTAAAGGATTTCTTATTTTTTAAAAACACAGGTAATTGGTGTCTTTACCTTTTTATGGTGAAAGGCATATTTATCTGTTACATAATTATGTAAATCAAAGTAAATTTTGGCGATAATCACTGTCAATATTATTGTAAATTATCAAAGTTACAGATAATAATTGATACGAGACTATTAGTGATTATTAAAAATAGTAAACTTTTTTTATTTGTTATGTACACATAAATATGACTTAATAGGAAATTCAAGCAACATTTTTTAGAAAGAAAGTTCTAAAAGGGTCGCACATAATATAAAAACTTTATATAAAAAAGAAGAAATAAAATTAAAGTCTTCATTCAAAATAATACACTCTATGGAAACAATTTATGAATGATTTATAACACTATGGCATGCGAAACGTTCTTCACCTTATGAAAAGAAATGCCATGCAAAGATCTTACCGTGTCGACGAGAAAACCAAGAGGGAAGAAAAGAGAGAAAGGCTCATAGCAATATAACAAGCAAAAATACTTTATATTATTCATAAGAGGAATATATATATATATATATATATATATATATATATATATATATATATATATATATATATATATAATTATTTTGTTGAGAAAAAATATAGATGAATGGTTGATGTTATTGTTCTGAACGAGGATATCAGTCACACAAAATCTAAAAAATGAATAAACAGATGTAAGAGTTTACTTCATCTGAGCTCTATGACCTGATAAAAGTCATTGTTGTTCTCAAAGGCTTTTAGAATCTCTTTTTTTAAATATGTAGATCATACATGTGCTGAAATGTTGAAGCTATGAAACAATCACTACTTATTTCAGTCTTTTAAGTTTATGAAACTATCCTCTCATATACTTTTTACTCTAGCAAATTTCATCTTATACCTCTTTCTTCACCCATATAAAATTTAAGTTTAATAAATACATTCTTGATATTCTTTTTCCACCCCAACCTTCATACGAGCCAACCACCTCTTTCGCACCACCTCAACCTCAATATGAGCCCTTCCTCGTGTTTTCATGGAATGAAGTCATGTCCTTTTCTTTGTTTAATAAAGATACACCATTTTATTAAGATTATGTGATTGTTGATCATTGATGCAAAACCTAATTGTCCCAAAATCTATAGGTGAAATGAGAGTCCCTATTTGAAATTATACTAGCAAGTACATCATGTAGTCTAATAATTTCTTACAGATAAGCTAACTCTTTTTAGGAAAATCTAATGTTAATAGGTTAAAAATGAACATATTTTGTTAATTTATTCATTATTACCCAAATTGTGTCATGACCAGACATAGTCCTTGATAAACCTGTCACAAAATCCATGGATTTGCTTTTGCATTTCCATTCTGGAACATTTAATGATTGTAGCTCTTTATAAGGCTTTTTATGCTCTACTTTTGTTTCCTAAAACACTAAATATTGTGCAACAAACTTCATTATTGCCTTCTTCATCCTAGACCACCAAAACATTTTCTTCAAGTCTTGATACATCTTTGTGGCACCTAGATGTATACATAAGCTACTCTTATGAGCTTCCTTCATTACTAGTTTTCTCAAATCTTCTTCTACAGGTATACAAATTCTATTTCTAAATTTGATGATTCCACTAGAATCCTTGTGGAATTCATATTTCTTTACTTTTATTCGTGCTGTCAACTTTTCTTCCAAAATTTGATCCCTTTCTTGAGCTTTCTTTATTTCTTCCAATAATCCACTTGAGATTTTTAGGGTTCCAAAGCATAAACTATTAGGTCTTAGTTCTACAACTAAGTTCAAGTCTCTGAATGATTCTATCAAATTTAATTCATTCACTGTCATCATAGATGCATGAATATATTTTTAACTCATAGCATCTCCCACAATGTTTGCTTTCTCAGTGTGATACTACAACTTAAAGTCATAATCCTTAAGAAATTTCATCCATCTATATTGTCTCATGTTTAGTTCTTGATAAAAAAGGTACTTTAAGCTTTTATGATCCTTGAAAACTTCAAACCTTGCCCCCTACAAGTAATGTCTATTTTAAATGCAAACAACTACAACTAATTCTAAATCATGTGTAAGATAATTCACTTCATGTTGTTTGAGTTGTCGTGAAGCACAAGCTGCAACTTTTCCTTCTTGCATCAATACACACCCTAATTCTTGTTCAGAAGCATTACAAATTGAAGGTGTGTTGGCTCCAAAAAGGAAGAGGGAGGTTGAATGGAGCCTAAACTTAAATTATATAATATAAACAATTCAAAGGAATATAAAAAATGTGTAAGGTGAGAAAAGTAGACAAAGATTTGTACTAGTTCACCTTATAACCAAGGCTGCTTCCAGTCCCCTTAAGGAAACTACATAAGAGGTCTCACTAAACGAGTTTTTACACCTCTCCAGTTACAAGTTTTAACGTCTCTCCAAGAACAAGTATTTTGTACCTCTCTAGGTAACGAGTATTCTACACCTTTCTAGGCAATGAGTATTCAAAACCTCTTCAGACAACGAGTATTCAAAACCTCTCCAGGCAACAAACATTTAAACCTCTCTAGTCAAACTCAATCCTAATCTCCCATGAGATTAAGACCTCTCAAAAATGAAAAAAAAAAACTCTTTAAATTGAGAAAACAATGAAAGCTCACAAAGTACACTTCAAAAGGTGAAGAATTTACAATGGTTAAGCTTTACAAAACTTTCCTAACTTGCTCTCAATAACAAATAAATATCGAAACTCACTCATAATATTTCTCTTATATTTATCTTAATGAATTTCTATGTGTGTTCCTCGTATACCTCTTATGTCTTTCTGTATCTTGTTCTTCTTCTTTAATGGTCTTTATATAGCCTTTGGGATGATGACCTTTGAAGCTTGTATTTTCTCTTAATGGCAAATTCTACTTTAATGAATATCTTTAGTATTTTTTTATTTTCAATTGTTTTGAATTCCTTTGCTTTTCAAATTGACGTCTTAATTTCTTTCTATATGAGTCTTATTATTCCCTTTGTCTTTTCTTCTTTCAGACACTATATATAGCAATTTTAGCTTTGATTCAATCTTCGCGTCTTTATCACATTATTGAGTATATTGAATTATTTCCTTCTTTGTAGCAATTTAGACGTTGAGCTTTACAATTGATATTTTTATTCTTGATTCTTTCTCTAGAAATAATTCTTACATTGTAGCTCTATCTTCGTCTACCAGTAGCTTTATAAAGAAACTTTATATATTCTTCCTTGAATATTTTCCTGTTGGTCTTCACTCTAGATATTGTATATCTTCTTTCCATATAACTGGTGCATACACTTGTTCTTCAATTCTATTGACGCTTGAATAGGAATTATTTTCTTTAATGTATCTTATGCGTCTTGTAATGCTTCACTTCATTCTGGAAATGATCTAATCTTGATTGACAATTTGTTATTTTAATTTAAGTACATGTTTCAATCATATAACCACTTAAATAATTCTAGACTATAATCTCTTAAATTATAAAAACTTTCTATTATAGAGACTAATGTAATTTCCAAACTTTCTAAGTTTGTTTAAATTTTAAACTTTGAAGTAAATTAGACTTGAATAAAATCTAGTTATATCAAAATATATTTTTGAATGTCATTCAATATCAATATACACGAGATTTTATGCTTATAGAATGAAAACATATTAATACTTTCAAAGGAAGTTTAGAAATCATTTGACAAATATAAGAGAACAATTATAAAATATAAATATAAATTTTAGAAACTCCCTGATGTTATTATGAAAACATTGATCACTTTGTCTGATGCGTTCTAAGACTAGTTTCATTTATCTCGAAGATTGACTAGATCATCTGAACTCTTTGGTCTACATGTAGTATCTGACATATTATTCTAATATGTCCAAGTATTATAGAATAGTTTGGTGTGGCCTTGCACTATTGAATCATCAGTCCAATGTATCCTGATGATATGTTCCATTTCATTTTTCATCAAGGATAGTGTCCAGTCTCAATAGATCCTTTAATTTCTTCTTGCTGGATGAATTCTTCTATGTGCTATAATACTATAGTCTTTATTTTATCTTGATTGTTTGTCCAACATGTTATCTCTTGAAATGCTTATAGTCAGAATTTCCTATTGAGTATAGCATTTAAATAATGTCTTTAAGTCAATTTTTGAATATACCATAACACCTCTCAATTGATCCATCAAGTCATCAATCTTTAGAAGAGGGTATTTGTTCTTAATGGTGATTTTATTAAGTTGACGATAATCCACACACAACCTCATAATGCCATCCTTTTTCTTAACTAACAACGCTGAAGGTCTCTAAGAAGAAACATTAGGTTTAATGAATTGTTTGTTCAATACTTCCTCTATTTATTTTTTCAACTCTGTTAATTCTATATGTGACATCCTACAGGGGGCTATAGACATAGGTTTTGATCCTAGTATCAAGAGTATGGTAAATTCTATCTCTCTTTCTAGAGGTAATCCAAGAACATCTTCAAGAAAAACATCAAGGTACACAATAGGAAACTTACTAATGTCTGAAATTTCCTTGACTTTTAAAAAGTTAAGATCATTTATACTTGAGACTCTTTTAAAACTTCGTTGTGGTTGGTAGTAATCTCTTTTAATTCTTTTGAGTCAGAAATTTCACCAGTGTTTGATTTGAAAATTAAGGTCTTATCATGACAGTTTAGGAGGACGTGGTTGGAAGATAACCAATCCATTCCTAGATAATATCCAAACGGGATAAGGTTAGACATATAAGATGTACAAAAAATACTTATTGCATATAAAAAGACGATAATTTGTGTATGCAAGTGTACATATAGTGGTGAAAAATATATTTTATATATTCTAAAGATATTAAAACTAAGTTCTCCATGAGTCAACATTCTAAATACAGACAATGGAGACCTGTGACTAGACCTACAACCATAAGACTTAATCTCAATTTATCAAACATATGGATCCATATACAACTTCTGATGATCTACTATGAACATCAAAAGTTGTTTGGGATGGGATTAGGTAGTTGAGTATTTCTTATTAAAACATTAGTACAATCATAATTATTTTTCTCGAGAATATTGGCCATTTATTTGGCATTAACACACACACACACACACGTCCTAGTCCAACACACTATTTTGAACTATTCAGACACACACACACACACACACACACATCCTAGTCCAATGCACTATTTTGAACTATCCAGACACACACACACATCCTAGTCCAATGCGTTATTTTGAACTATCCAGATATTCATCTATGTGGAAAATATTTTTTTGGACCTCACCATGGTCTCTACTTTTTATTTTGCAGTGTATCAAACTATGACTTCCCAAACACAGATACCAATACATTAGCCTGATCTCAACTCATTGTAACAAAACCTTGTACTCCTTCTCAATAGGCATACTCTTGACATTTTCAAGATGCACATAGCGTAATGACTTATTAAATTATGTCATAATTGTCTTACTTTTAATATGTGCACATCATTCAAATAAATACAAGTATAAAGATAATAATAGCATATAAGTAACTTTCTTTTATCCAAATTTATTAAAATATTTACTTTTTATTTTTATTATTATTCTATATGTATTTCTTCTAATTCTAAAAACATAAATTTTAAAATCATACAAAGTGAAGTTAAAGCAAGAACTTTAAATAAATAATTGAATATAGTTCAATATATCACAAGCAAACAAAATAATAAAAATATAAATTAATAAAGAGGACAGATGCGTAATTGGAGATAAATAATATGAACAAATAAACAAGATCAATGTGTACTTAGAGATAATTTAAATAATATAAATAAATACATAAGACCAGTGTGTAAATGGAGATAAAGAATATAACTAAATAAAGAAGATTAGTGTTTAACTAGAGATCAATAACATAAATAAATAAATAAATAAATAAATAGGACCAATAAATAAGACCACTACGTAACTATAGATAAATTAAATGACATAAATAAATAAATAGGACCAATACGTAACTGGAGATAAATTAACGAACATAAATAATAGGATAATTGGAGACAAATAACACAAATAAATAAATAAAAAGTATCTGGAGATAAATTAAATAAATAAATAGAATAATTAGAGATACATAAATAAATAAATCAATAGAAAAGATCAATGCATAACTGGAGATAAATTAAATAACATAAATAAATAAATAGAATGATTAGTGTTAGTATTCTCACAATACTAAAGGATTGATGAAGCCATGCAAGACATGACCAGCAAGCCAAAGCAAACAAGTAGAAATGTGTTCTAGGTTGTGTCTTAGTGTGAGTGAGTATGATTGGTCGTGAAAGAGAACCTATGCACATCTAAGGAGAAATTCATTAGCACATGGGTTAAATGATTTAAATCAAACCATAAAAAGGTTTTAACTGAAGTTAAAAACAGTTTTGGAAAATAAGGTAGTTAAAACAGTTTTGGAAAATAAGGTACTGAACTATTATGAACTGATTTCAGGTTAAGCCGAATCAATTTATTCGTGCCTGAGCTTAACTGAATTAATTATTTTTCTGAAAATCTGGTTTGAGCTCTTCTTCTATAAAACAGTGCGTTTTTCAAGTGCAAAAAACAAGAAAAAAGAAAAAGAAAGAGAATAGAGAAAAGAAAGAAGAGAGATACATTTCTGAAAATCACAATCATTTTGAAATACATTCTGTGAGAAATACTGTGAGAGATTCTGCTGTTTTCATAATAATCAGTTTCGAAAGAGGGCTTTTACTTGAATAATCAATTCTGACTAAAGTGTGCTACTGGGTTTCTTCAAGACTGTGTACAGGCCTTTCTTTCTGCGCCAATCAGGGAGTTTTTCTAAACCCTTCTTGATCCTGTTTGAATCAAGATTTGAGGTGTT
>Ga0209489_107544_pt1 | contig 16035 bp, 4 predicted proteins | sample SiratrowhiteBW_FD_187527 | JGI IMG/M metagenome (GOLD analysis project Ga0209489, IMG submission 187527) | Root nodule microbial communities of legume samples collected from California, USA - Siratro white BW (SPAdes) (version 2) | ecosystem: Host-associated > Plants > Roots > Nodule | place: USA... | reverse complement strand
CCACTCGTAGTCATTCAATTGCTTCCATGATGGGCACAGTTCCCTCTCACATTTTGGAAGGCCTTTCTGAGGAGGATTCATTGTCTCTCTTTGTTAAGTGGGCATTTAAAGAAGGAGAAGAGGAAAAGCACCCTCACTTAGTAAATATTGGGAGAGAAATTGTGAAAAAATGCAGAGGGGTTCCATTGGCAGTGAGAACATTAGGGAGTTTACTATTCTCGAAATTTGAGGCCAGTAAATGGGAATATGTGTGTGACAATGAAATTTGGAATTTGCCTCAGAAGAAAGATGACATTTTACCTGCCCTTAAATTAAGTTATGATCTCATGCCGTCCTATTTGAGGCAATGTTTTGCCTTGTTTTCCCTTTTTCCAAAGGATTATGTATTCTCTAATTTTGAGATAAGTTCGCTTTGGGGGGCACTTGGATTCCTTGCATCACCAGAAAATAATGATACGTTGGAAGATGTTGCCAATCAGTATTTGTATGAACTATTATCAAGATCTTTTATTCAAGATTTTATTGACACCGGCGCTTTTTATATTTTTGAAATACATGATTTGGTGCATGATCTCGCTCTATTTATTGCAAGGAATGAGTGTCTACTCGTAAGTTCCAACATTCAAAATATTCCAGATAATGTTCGACATCTTTCTTTTGCTAAAAGCAGTTTGTTTGGCAATTTAGTCACCAAAAAATCAGCAGCTGTGAGAACCGTGCTATTTCCAAATGGTGCAGCAGCTGCCAACGGTGAAGCGTTACTAAATACATGTCTGTCAAAGTTCAAATGCTTACGTGTTTTGGATTTAAGTGGTTCGACATTCGAGACTTTGCCTCATACCATTGCTAAGTTGAAACATTTGAGATGTTTAGACATTAGCAAAAATCTGAACATTAAGAGACTCCCTGAGTCTATTTGCAAGCTCCAAAGTTTGCAACTGTTGAGTCTTGCCGGATGCTTGAAGCTGGAAGCATTGCCCAAAGGATTAAGAAAATTGATCAGTCTCCGTTATTTGGAGTTTAGCATAAAGCAAAGTGTTTTGCCTGTGAATGAGATTGTCAACTTGGGGTCGCTTGAAATATTGACTGTTGAGGCATGCCATAATGTGGAATCCATCTTTGGAGGGGTCAAATTCCCTGCTCTTAAAGCATTAAGTGTTAGTGACTGTCAGAGTCTTAAGTCTTTACCGGTGGATGCTAAAAATGTTCCCCAATTAGAAACATTAATTGTTGACGACTGCGGTAATTTGGACTTGGAAGTATGGAAGGGCAACCACCATGAAGAACAAAGCTACAAGCTAAAGTTAAAAACTGTTGCATTTTCAAGTTTATCACAGATGGTGGCCTTACCTAAATGGCTTCAACAAGCTGCGGACTCCTTACAGAGCTTGTCAATTTTAGATTGCGACAATATTGAATCACTTCCAGATTGGTTAACAACTATGACTCGTCTGAAAACACTTTCTATATCGTATTGTCCAAAGTTGGTTTCTCTCCCAAACAATATCCATCACCTCATCACGCTTGAAAGTTTGAAGATTGAAGGTTGTGTCGAGTTATTTAGAAAATATCAACCCCGTGTGGGAGAGTTTTGGGGCAAAATATCACATATCAAAAACATTGTCATTGATGAACCAGAAGAACCTTAGAAGAATCAGAGGAAGGGCAAGACGTAGTACGAAACCCCTTATTTTCTTTATTTATTCTTTTATTAAGGAGTTTTTTTTTTTTTTCATAATGTTGAGATTTTTTATGATTTTCCACTTTTTCTCTCGTGAAAATTAGTTTGTGCTTTTGGTTAAGGCATTTCAATTTAGAAGACCTCTATTGTCTGAACTACTTTGCTTTGTCAAAATCCTTATTGTTTATACACAATTTCAGTATTTCATTTATATTTAAACCAGTTAGATACGTTTACAGTAAAATTTGTGTGCACTAGTAAAATTTGTCTTCACTAGTAAAAAAGAAATCCAAGACAAATAAAATAGCTGAATGCTCCAGCTAAATGGGCGTACATTACTTGTTACAAATACATGTACAATTGTTTTTGCACGAGCCTTTCGTATACCTTTTCGATCTTTACGTTAGAGTTATTTCAATTTTGAATAAACTTTTTATAAAAGCTTGTTATCTACAAATTTTAACTTTTACATTTCATTTCCATAATTAATGTAATTTCAAATACATATAATATATTACACCTTTTAAGAATTTTAAATTTGTTTTTTCTTTATTATTTCAGTGAATTTCCTCTCTGAAATGGACCAGAACACTTGAAAACAAAAAGCAAATATATAAAGCAAACATAATAGATGACATGTGTTTTCTTAGTTTGTACTGAGTTCGACAAACAGAAATTCATTATTGAGACTATTGAAATAATTGGCGTGAGAATAATTGCCTAAATTAATTATTCAAGTCATAATAATGTGCTAATTAGTACCAATAATGTTGTTAATGAAAAATACTGACCATATTCGCACTATTAAAAAAAAATACATTCTACATCGATTAAAACAGAACTGACGTAAACAAAAATATAGTGTTATTTTTGTAAATATTCAAAGAGATATTATGTTGATTCACATAAATCCAACGTAATATATCATATTCTATATATTGGTTTCATAAATAACTGACGTATAAAAAGACTAAAAAAATCAAAATTCAAAATTTAAAAATTTTGAAATGACGGTAGAGATACTACATCCGTTGGGATCTCCTGGCCAAAGTAATATGGTAGTATCTCTCTAATGGCACTTGAGTGAATTTTGAGAAGATTTGGTCAGATACTACGTCGCTTGGGACCTCCCAACCTGCATAATATCTCCCTTGAGTTAAAATTAGGGATTTATGGTACCATCGCACTTCATTCTTATGCTTCATTCTCCTTCACCGAGTCCTGTTGATTTGCCTTCTCCTTCACTGTTGCACATGTCATTGTGTCATTGTTTCAATCACTCCCCCAGTTTCGTTCAATCTTCAAGTTTAGTTTGGAGCACTCCTTAACTTCACGTTCTTGGTTGGCATTTTGGGTGTCCTTGGTTCATGTTTCTGGTTCGCGTTTTAGTGTCATTGGTTCGCTTTTCGGTTTCACTCTCACTGGTACTTCATGTGTTGTTCTCCCTCATTTTCCTTTGCTCTCACTGTCTTTGTGGGTTCATTCACTCCATTTTTGCATTCACTTGTTTTGGTAGATTTCGTTTGGGTCGATTTAAGTTCACTGGTTTTGCTCTCACTGTCTACAAGAGGTATGTTTTCTTATCTTTGAAATGTTGTATTATTTGTATGCTCGGAATACTTTCTCTATACTTGTATCATAGATTTTCGTTTTAAAAATTTTAGGACGAAAAAACTTCAAATCGTCATAACTTTTGATAAAGAGCTCGGATTGAAACGCTCCAAAAATGAAAGTTGCTTGAAATAGTATAACGAAGCTTGTGGCCAATGCCCAAAAGGGATTCAGACACAATTTTTTTTTTCAAAATTTCATAGTTTACTATTTCTTTTTTTTTTAGTACTTTTCACATCTTTTTTTCTGTTTCACCAATCTATACTTGTCAAAAAAATTTTGGAAATTGTTGTGATGTTTCCTTGTATGGATTAGAGATTTATCAAAAAATTTTGATTTTTTTTTTAAAATTGAGATATTACTTCATTTGGGCTCCCAACCGACATAAAAGGGTAGATACTATGTTGGTTGAGAGCCACAATTGATGTAATATCTCCTCCTGGGTGCTATTCAGACTGGTATTTTATGTCGGTGATTTAATTATCAACCGATGTAGTATATACACATACTACGTCGGTTATAGAACTGATGTAGAAAGTCCAAGACTTTCTACGTCAGTTTTGGAACCAATGTAGAATGTCCTCCAAAACCGATGTAGAAAGCATTTTTTCTACTAGTTCAACCAAATGAGCGTGAGTGAGAGTGAAAACACAGAGAACGCACCCAAGAGACTCAACATCGTCATGAAGGAAACACAAATAATGAAAGTAGTGAAAATATTAGGTTAATAAATCCACGCGCACTCACTCAAAAATTAAACTTTTTTACACGCTAGAGCATATTACATCGGTTGTAGTGAGATCAGGTGTAATAAACACTTTCTACATCGGTTTAGGTAACAACTGATGTAGTATCCAACACCTATTACATCAATTGAGGCTCTCAATCGATGTAATATGTTCGTCATCAAACCAAATTTTGAATTTTTATTTGTTCAGTCTTTTCTACATTTGTTAGAAGTGTTAACCGATGTAGAATGAATAACTACATCGGTTCATCAGTAACCGATGTAATATCTCTTCACATAATTTCAAAAATATCACTACGTTTTTGTTTACCTCAATTATATTTTAACCAACATTTTATCTTATGTGTTTTTTCTACTAATGTAATATCATATACTCTTTTATTTGTCTACTCAACTTTTTGGTTATTCAATTTTAATTTTTTATTTCTTTAATACTCTTTTACTGATTATTTCTCGTACTTCATTTCTTTTCTGATATATCGTCTAACTTCGCATTATGTTCTATTTGATTCTTTGTAATTTGAGTAATTATTTCTTCATCATGTTTTATTTTTAAAGGATATTTAGTTCGAAATCATATATATTATTTTAACTGTTGATTAATTATTTAGTCTACGGTATAAACTATTTTATTTGATTGACTTTTATTTTATTTTATGTTCTATTGTTTAATTTCTTTTTTATTAAATATTAAATTTTTGACCTATACTATATTTTTTTATATCTTAGTACTGTTTTATCATATCTTATTAAAACGTATTAAAGATTCTTGCTAAAGTTTGCAGAATCTAATAAATGAAGTCTTTTCTTTCTAATTTTTTTCTCCTTTTAGCTTTTAGATTCGTAATGTTTATTTCCAATATATTGAGGATTGGTTTAAAAACTTTAACAAAAACTTTTATATATATATATATATATATATATATATATATATATATATATATATATATATATATAGATTAGAAAATAGACGTAGGGCATGAAAATTCTGTTTTAGAACAATTTATCACTTTCTGAGTATTTTCCTATGAAAAGTATAAGGGAAAGGTAGTTCTTCGTGTGCAGGCCTTGGCTGAGGTACGGGTGGAACTTAAAGACAGAATCAATAAACCAACACTTACGGTGGTATGATTATGAGCTCAATCATACTCTACCGGTGCTATCTTCATCTCTTGCATGTAAACTAAATTTGGGATTATAAATTACAATAATCAAAATCAAATGTAATTATTACTATGGATTTGAATTAATAATTTTGTCAAGCTAATTTCCAAACCCACTAATTCATAACAACATAATATAAACATCAAAACAAATGAAACTCTCTACATGTTTTGAGCATTTTTTTTTTACAATAAACAATTAGTATATTGTTGTTTTCCCACCCCAATTAGCTAAGTTAGTGTTTACCTATGTCTTTGTAATATTATATTTCCAATAAAAAAAATTGTCTACGAATGTATACTGACAAGTCAAAATATGTATGTAAAGTTCAAATAATATGAATCTCTAATATAGTATCCCTAGTCAAAATTCATTATCATTGACAATTTAAATCGAATCACTAGTACACCAATTAATTTTTCTCTGAACAAATTTGCATATCATCATAAACTCTTACAAGATGAAAAAATGTTCATATCTTTTTTTTTTCGTAACTTTGACGCAAAGTAATTAAATTTTTTTGAAAGTTAATTAAATTAATAAATTCAAAAGATGAATTAATTCTAGACATTATGATTTTTAAGAAGGATTGTTTTTCTAAAATCTTGCTTAGAAATATAAATGGGCTGGAAAATGAAAGAGAAAAAATTTTAAAATTAGAATCGTGTTTAAAAAATTAAGATACGCATAGAATAATATGAAGTAAATAATGTAGTAAAAAATAATATATTATATGACAATGTGTGTGTATATATATTGTAATCTCTATTCTTGTTATGTTTATTAATAGTGGGAATTTTCCATAGTTATAAACACACTTGTCCTTTTTTTTTCAATATTTTCTACTTTTTAGAATGTAAAAAAATTATTGTTTTAAAAATATTATACCAACTCCTCCTACAAATTAAATTAGTTCTATGAATTATTTAAAAAATATTACATTATATCATATAAATATTTAAAAATGACTATCCAGTAATATTTTGAAAATAAAAGAGTAGCAAAAATAGGTGTAATTTCATCAAATAGAATACTGATATCCACTCATGTACTTTTTTCCAAGTACATGGGTGTTGTAAAGGCAATAAATATGGAGGATCTAATAAGAGTGAAAATTCAATATATAAGCAAAGAATAGAAACATTCTTTTCTTCTTGGAAAGAAGCAAAGAATAGAAACTTTCTTTACTTTTGGGAAATAATCAAAGAATAGAAATTTAGTTTCGTTTTGGAAATAAGCAAAGAATAGATCGATGCCGTGAGTCTGATTAACTTAGTTTGTCTACGACAACAAAAGACAAATTAATTATTACTCCCTCCCATCCCATGATTCCTTAAGCCATTGGCCACAAATCTATTTTCTGTTTTCTCATCTCTGCCTTTTGCATTCCTCATAGCTAACCATGGCTGAATCATTTATCTTCAGCATCGCAGAATCACTCGTAACAAAGCTTGCTTCTCACGCTTTTCAAGAAGCTTCTCGAGTGGTGGGTTTATACGACGATCTTCGAGACCTCACAAAGACTCTCTCTTTAGTCAAGGCTGTGCTATTAGATGCTCAGCAAAAGCAGGAGCACAACCATGAGCTGCGCGAATGGCTCACTCAGCTCAAAACTGTCTTCTCCGATGCCGAAGATCTTTTGGATGAATTTGAGTGCCAAACACTGCGAAAGAAAGTGGTCAAAGCTCATGGTAGCACCAAAGACAAGGTTAGTCACTTCTTCTCAACCTCTAATCCACTTCTTTTTCGTTGCAAAATGGCTCAACAAATTAAAGATGTCAACAAGAGATTAGACAAGGTTGCAGCTGATAGGGATAAGTTTAGTCTTCAAACAATTGATGTTGACACACGTGTGGTGCATCGGAGAGATATGACACATTCCCGTGTCAGTGATTCAGATGTGATAGGAAGAAAACACGATAAAGAAAGGATCATAGAACTTTTGATGCAGCAGAATTCTAATGATGATGATAAAAGTCTTTCTGTTATCCCCATTGTGGGGATGGGAGGCTTGGGAAAGACCACGCTTGCAAAGTTTGTATTCAATGACAGTAGGATCCAGGAGTGTTTTCCATTGAAGATGTGGGTTTGTGTTTCTGATGACTTTGACATTAAACAACTCATTATCAAAATCATCAATTCTGCCAATGATCAAGATGCTCCTCCTCACCAACATAATTTGAACATGTTCGATCTGGAGCAACTGCAAAATCAACTCACAAACAAACTTTCCGGTCAAAAACTCCTACTCGTCTTGGATGACGTATGGAACGAAGACCGAGTTAAATGGGTTGAGTTGCGGAATTTAATCCAAGTAAGTGCATCAGGAAGTAAAATCCTTGTGACCACACGTAGTCATTCAATTGCTTCCATGATGGGCACAGTTCCCTCTCATAATTTAGAAGGTCTTTCTGTTGAGGATTCATTGTCTCTCTTTGTTAAGTGGTCATTTAAAGAAGGAGAAGAAAAAAAGCATCCTCGCTTGGTAAATATTGGGAGAGAAATTGTGAAAAAATGCAGAGGAGTCCCATTGGCAGTGAGAACATTAGGGAGTTTACTATTCTCGAAAGTTGATGCCAGTGAGTGGGAATATGTGAGTGACAATGAAATTTGGAATTTGCCTCAGAAGAGGTATGACATTTTACCTGCCCTTAAATTAAGTTATGATCTCATGCCCTCCTATTTGAGGCAGTGTTTTGCAATGTTTTCCCTTTACCCAAAGGATTATGAATTCAGTAGTTATGACATAAGTTCGCTTTGGGGGGCACTTGGACTCATTGCACCACAAAGAAAGAACATGACACTTGAAGATATGGCCAATCAATATTTGCATGAACTTCTGTCAAGATCTTTTCTTCAAGATTTTACAGACTATGGCACTGTTTATACTTTTAGAATACATGATTTGGTGCATGATCTTGCTCTATTTGTTGCAAAGGATGAGTGTCTACACCTAAGTTCCAACATTCAAAATATTCCAGATAATGTTCAGCATCTGTCTTTAGCTGAAAGCAGTTTGTTTGGCAATTTAGTCACTGAAAAATCAGCAGCTGTGAGAACCGTACTGCTTCCATATGGTGCAGCAGCTGCCAACGGTGAAGCGTTACTAAATGCGTGTCTGTCAAAGTTCAAAAGCTTGCGAGTTTTGGATTTAAGTGGTGCGACATTCGAGACTTTGCCCCGTACCATTGCTAAGTTGAAACATTTGAGATTTTTGGACATAAGCAAAAATATCAACATTAAGAGACTCCCCGAATCTATTTGCAAGCTCCAAAGTTTGCAACTGTTGAGTCTTGCCGGATGCTTGGAGCTTGAAGCCTTGCCCAAAGGATTAAGAAAGCTTATCAGTCTCCGTTGTTTGGAGTTTAGCATAAAGCAAACTGTTTTGCCTGTGAATGAGATTGCTAGTCTGGGCTTGCTTGCAAATCTATGTATTGAATCAAGTCACAATTTGGAGTCTATCTTCGGAGGTGTGAAATTCCCTGCTCTTAAAGCATTGCTCGTTGAGCACTGTCAGAGTCTAAAGTCTTTGCCGCTGGATGGTAAAACTTTTCCCCAATTAGAAACATTGATTGTTGACGACTGTGGTAATTTGGACTTGGAACCCTGGAAGGGCAGCCATCATGAAGAACTAAGGTCCATGAAGTTAAAAACTGTTGCATTTTCAAGTTTATCACAGCTGGTGGCCTTGCCTAAATGGCTTCAAGAAGCTGCCAACTCCTTACAGTGCTTGTACATTTCAAAGTGCTACAATATTGAAACACTTCCAGATTGGTTAACAACTATGACTGAGCTGAAAACACTTTATATAACGTATTGTCCAAAGTTGGTGTCTCTCCCAGACGATCTCCATCATCTCACCACGCTTGAAAGTTTGAAGATTGAAGGTTGTGTTGAGTTATGTAAAAAATATCAGCCCCATGATGGAGAGTATTGGGCCAAAATATCACACATAAAAAATATTGTCATTGATGAACCAGAAGAGCCTTAGAAGAATTAGAGGAAGGGCAAGACAAAAAGGAAGGCATTAAGGACACACATAAGCCCTGAAGCCCTATGTTTATTGTTTTTATTTATTTTTTTCTGGAAGTATTTTTTCTTAATGAAGACTGGTGTGCATTTGATAGTTCTCTTAATATGTGTTTGAACTTTCTACTTCACATGAAATTGTACTTGGATCATTTATTTGATGTAGACCTGTTTTATTATACATCTTCTATTACCCACTCTTTTGTGTGTGAAAATACATTTGAGTTTTTATTTAGAAGCTCCATGCAGTTGTGTAAATACTGCAATATTTGTTTACTTTTTTTTGTAATTGTAGAATTTGCCTGGATTTATCCACTGAAACAAAAATCTGTACTGTTTCAAGTTTTTGTTCAATTTAAAATCTTGCAAAAAATCAGTTAGCAGAACATTGAAGCCTTGCAATGTGATGAAAGTGGAAAATTTAAGGCACCGCATAAATTTATAAAACAATAACTGTAGTGTAGGTCGGACCGGCCAACTTATCTAACCCACAATTACGTAATAAATTTCGTCGACCTATAATATCCCGGTCATAATTGAGATGTTATAATCTTATAAGTTGGCCAACAACAATTCACGCACTCTTTAAAAGGACGAACCCATGAATTGACCGAGATCTCGATATCCCAGCCAACACTTGTGATCTTATTTAGAATACGAGATACTAACAAACAAATATATGGTGATTATTATAGACACGCAAGACAAAGTACATAAAAGAGGTCCTTAATGAATTGGGTCTCCACCCAACCATCCAAAGGTCCATCTGGAACCATTATAGATAGGAAGATGATCTCAAGACATAAGATGCTGTTATTCTGATCTTAAACATCCTCTAATACTTAAACCTTCACTAGTGAGCAGGGAAAAACCAACAACTAGAATCCAGAAGCAGTTGAAACCGACTGAAGACTCGAGAATCACTTGGGCTATCCAGTCTTGCAAAAGCAATAATCTTCTCTCTTCTAACATTTAGGATCGATAATTGAATTTGTGGGTGTTTTACGCTTTATAGAGTTTGACCGAACTGCACACATAAACTTCACACTTAAACCCTAAATACAAGTAAATTTTATGTGGTGCTTTTGATTCTTTAAGTCTTTCTTCTTACATACATACAAATAAGAAACAACCTCTAGAAATTAGATAATGCTTAAACTAATTTAATTCATGGACGAATTGATTTCGTTTTTCTTAATTTTCTCTCCCGTTAGTGTTATGGTGAAAATTTTCTCCTAACTTACTTTACTATTCAAGATTTCTTAGCATCAAACTAAGACATTATTAATGACAGAAATACAAGGAAGTAGGAATGTTATAGAGATTTTTCAGGATAAAACAGAAGTGACGACTCTATTATCACTTTAATCACAGAATGTTAGAAATGTATCAACCGATCATCCTTTCCTGAAGAATTGGAGATAATTTTATTTTGAACTTAAATACCTTGACTTTTAAGACCTGCTAACTGATATTTACTTTCATGCAACTACTTGAGCTATGCATTCAGCAGGAAGCCTGAAACAGTTGCAAGGAACACCCTCCAAGATTCACATAGTCAATCAACAATGGTCCACAAAATTTACATCAAAATTTATCTCTGACTAATCACACTTTTAAGAATCCTTAATTACCATTTCAGGAAGGAATACTCAGCATATAATACTGAAATGTTTCAGGTCAAAACGGAGATGTTTACTTGTTGAAGTGGCAAGGATTATTACCAAATTGGAGTCTATGTAGTAATCCTCCGTAAATTTCTCTAATATGTGAATCAGGAAAGGTTTATTGTCAAGTTGCATGAAACCGAGCACACGTGTATGAGTAAAAGTCATTGTAACATAATTTTAAAAGAAATAAATATCAACACAGTAGGATATATCATGTGAAAAGAAAAATAATTAAGTAATCAAATCATCAGATAAATATAATTTTCGCAACGTTCTAATTGATACGGCAACAGTATTTAATAAGAAACAGGTTTTAAAGCGCCAAAAGTGATATTCATTTAGTAGCAAACCAAACCTCTCAATCGCAAAACTCTGTTTTATATGAATTGAATTATACTTGAGTGACAAGTGAATGTTTAATATGTATTCATGTATAACTATATGTTCTATATTTTCTTATTATCATGAAGACTGAGAGATCTCAAATGTTTTAACTTCCCAATAAAACCAGGCAAAGTTTCAACTGAAGAATAACTTAAATCCAAAATATGCAAGTATTTGTACCTTGAAATGTAAAGAATGCTTCACTCTTGGCACCAACACCATCCTTAGGAAAGAGAATGGTTCTCACACCTACTGATTTTGCACTGAATGATTCGCCATCCAAATCGTTTTCAACAAAAGACAAATGTCAAATACTCTCAGGTATACTTCCAATGTGGGAATTTACAAGCAGACACTCATCTTTTGCAACAAAGAGGGCTAGATCATGCACCAAATCATGGATTATAAATGTATAAGCAGTCCCACAGCTGACAAAATCTTGAATAAAAGATCTTGACAGTAGTTCATTGAAATACTGATTGGCAACATCTTCTTGTGTCATATTCTTTTTCGGACACCCAAGGAGTCCGAGTGCACTCCAAAGCGTAGTTACCTCAAAATTGACGAATTTGTAATCCTTTGGTTAATGGGAAAACAAAGCAAAGCATTGTCTCAGATAGGATGGCATAAGATCGTAACTTAATTTGAGTGTAGGTAAAATATCCTCTTTTTTCTGTGGCAAATTCCAAATTTCGCTCTCTCTCACATATTCCCACTCATTTGCTTCGAATTTGGAAAATAGTAAACTCCCTATAGTTCTTACCGCCAATGGAATTTCCTCTTCTGCTTCTTTAGATGCCTATTTGACAGAGACACTGAATATATATATATATATATATAATCAATGTAGTAAATCTTTCATTTAATTTCGAATAGTAGTACTACATACCTCTAATACATCTAATACATAACTTAGTTACCCTTATCCATCCTTCTAGACGTTATACACACACACATATATATATATATATATATATATATATATATATATATATATATATATATGTATACAGTGATCACTAACATTTATATATCTAATCAGTAATTATAATATTTAATACAGATCCATATATATGAAGTTATGAAAAGATTTGTATTTATACATATATGATTCTTTCTAAAAGCCGTTCTTGTTATCAGACTACTTTTTGAAACTTGTTATGGTTATCTTTATTTATATATATATATATATATATATATATATATATATATATATATATATATATATATATATATATTTCGAGAAAGAAACTGACAAAAGTGAGATATACATATTTTAAAATAATATATTAATAAATTATAGAAATAAAATAATTTAAGTAGTAAATAAAATTTACTTACCTGCTTTTTAGGAGAATTTCTAGAATATCACAATAAATATTATCAGTAATATTCTCCCTATTGAATAGTGAGGATGCTTCACAATATTGCCCCTCCATTCACCAAGATAATAACTTATGCTCATTTAAGTTCCTAAGAATTAAATCCTCCATTATGTAAACATAAGGTATATTATGATCATAGGACTCCTTTACAAAATGGAATTAAAACACATAAAGGTGCATTATAATTAGAAATCAAATTAAAAACCAATTTATCAAAATCATGGACTGAAATCAGTAAAATTCAGATTTGGAAAAACCAATAAAATAATTTAAGTTGTGAGGCTTAAGGATATCTCACAAAAATAAAAAATAGATACAATGTACATATATCTCTTTTTCTTTATTTTAAAAATTTGGAGCAAAATTTACTCTTTTTTTTTTTCTCTCAAACTTTTTCTTAAGTATTTCTCTTTTAGTTTTTGGTGTATTTTGTACAATCTCATACTATCTATTTATAAAGGGTTGATAATCATTACATATGATAATTTCAATCATAGTTATGATTTAATTGAATTCTAAGATTTAGTTTGACTTGCATGATGTAAGTGGTGAAGTAAAAGGTTAAGTGTACATGGTAAATAATGAGAGGTGGAGCCCATTTCTTCATTCTTATCTATAATATTAAAATGATTATAGATATTTATCTTTTTAAACTTATCTCTCTAATAGATAAGTTTTTTATTCTTACAAAGTTATCTATTAATAAAACTCCTTTTTTTATGCTTCAATTTAATTTATCATATCTCAAAGAGAATATATGTAGAATATTTTAGTTGTGATATTATTATGACATGAAACCATAAACTATGACATATAAATAGACTAGATGATAAACAATGTCTATCTCCTTTTTCAGCTTCTAATAGTTTATTCTCTATATAAAAGTATTATAGTTGGAAGATAACTTATATAACTGCAAATTGTATTATAGCTACACCTTATCAGGTTCTATACGAGCCTAAACCTAATTATCAATTATTAAAGGCTTTTGAATGTTTGACTTATGCAACAACATTTTCCTGTTTTCAAAAACAAATTTATTCCTTGTGTCATTCCATCAATTTTAGTTGGTTAACCTAGAGGCTACGAAGGATACAAATTGTACAACCTATATATGAAGTGATTCTTTATTTCAAGGGATGTCCTCTTTCAAGAAAATGATTTCTTCTAGAGATTCTTCCTACTTTATTGATGATATGGTAATTCCTTTACCAAATACTGACAATATTTCTTTAAACAACTCTATTGTTCATCTATCTATGCATCCAAAACACCAATGCCTAGTATTGATGGATCTAAATCCTCTGTTCGAGGATCATTTGGAATATCTAAGAAGTCCTCTTATTTGTCTAACTATGTGTGGTCTAACACCTCGTATCCTTATCTCATTTAGATTTTTTTTATTCTCTGAACAAACTTAATTTATATTACAAAACTTTCATCAATCTTATCTTACCATCAAGTAGTTCTTTACCCTAAATAGAGAAATGTCAAGGTATAAAAAATTAAGACTTTGAAAGATAATGACACTTGGTCTTTAGCCCCTTTACTAGAAGACAAACATTGTATAGGGTGTAAATATGTTTTTAAGTTGAAATATAATGCTAATGGCTTATTTGACAAATATAAAACTCGATTGGTAATCAAAGACTACATCCAACAAGCAAGGATTATTTTTTAAAAACTTTCTTACAAACGGCTAAACTTACTTCTGTAAGAATCTTATTAGTGGTTCCTATTGGAAAAAAAAAAAAAATGTGTCTACAATAGTTAAATATCAACCATACATTCTTAAATGATAAGTTCACAGAGGACAAGGTAGCCATTTAGATACCAAAAAATCAACCACTCTTAAGTGATAAGTTGATAGAGGACAAGGTAGCCATTTAGATACCAAAAAATCAAGCACTGACTCTTATGTTTTCTTTAATGATTCTCTAATTTGACTCTTTTATGTTTTCTTTAATGATTCTCTAATTTCTTAGAAGTTTGTTAAACAAGGTAATATGTCCACGTCTTCACCATAATCAAAATATCATCAAAATATCATGTTTTACTTTCAGTGGCTAGTGAATTAGTTTGGTTACAACAATTAGTTAAACATTTTCGTGTTCAATTGAGAGAATCTGTTCTTTTGTGTTAGCAAATATACCATGCACGTTACTTATAATCTCTCACCATAAAAGGTCACATCCAAACATATAAATATGTACTCTCACTTCATTCATAAACTTATTTAAAAGCAACCGACTCTTATTCATGTCAAAATGGAACATTCCAATAGTTGATATATTAACAAAGGTCTTTCCTGCTCGTTAAATGATAAGTTGAAAATTATCAACATTTATTTCCAAACTTAAGAGAAATATTAGAATAAATAAAATTAGATCTTATATATATAATCCATTATTTAGTTCCAAGATTATTGATATTATATATAATCAATATTTAGTTTCAATTGTTGATATTACATATAATCAATTATTCTGTTTCATTTTCTATTTCTTTTGTATTTGCTATTATATATAAATTTCACTTTTCCATAAACAAGATATTTGATTTTAATATGAGTAAGTGTCAAAATGAGTGTGAGAGATGAACGAACGAGAATGAAGTGAGGAGGTGAGTCTGAATGGAGGATCGTGTGAGACCAGGAAGAAATATCAAATTATAATATTTTGCTTAATTGAAATTCCTAACAAAAAAATCTTAAATTTCAATTTTTTTAATTCCTTTTAGTTTCTTTTATACAAACCAATGTGATCTAAGTTACATTAATAAAACTAATATAAGCTAATTATGACGCAACTAATTCTATAAGTGAATAAAAAACACTTAAGTAATGAACTGACTTAAGAATAAGCACTTCAGCTACAAAATACAATAAATATATATATATCAAACGCTGTGCAATAGACTATCAACCAAGCTTATTAGATAACATTAAGACTAGATACAAGACGTATTCAACAACCCTTCTAAATTAACCCATCCAAATATATTATAGATATTTTTGACATAATTTTAATTTAAAATATTCATAAAATCTTTTAATGATGTCAAATTAGATAGGTATTCATATGCCCTCCATTATATTTTAACTCCTGCAAAACTAAATGTTCTTATGCGTATGAAAAACTATTTAACTCCTGCATTTTTTTTATTGAGCTAAAAATTTTATTAGCAAATATTTTTTTTTTCGTTTTTTCCCTTTTGTGAGTGTGGAAGATGAGATGTTGTGACGTGGAAGAAAAATATTTAATAGTTCGTAGTCTTCTTCCTCTTTCAATATTATATGCAAAAACATGGTAGCAAGTGGCATTGGTTATTCAGTAGATCTGAAATCCATTGGGCAAAGACTCT
>Ga0209489_107543_pt1 | contig 16036 bp, 8 predicted proteins | sample SiratrowhiteBW_FD_187527 | JGI IMG/M metagenome (GOLD analysis project Ga0209489, IMG submission 187527) | Root nodule microbial communities of legume samples collected from California, USA - Siratro white BW (SPAdes) (version 2) | ecosystem: Host-associated > Plants > Roots > Nodule | place: USA... | reverse complement strand
GAAAATAAATGAGTTGTAAATGATTTGATTCAAAATAAAATTTAAAGTATATTTCAAAACAGATTTAAACCATTCATTGGTTTTATATTTATTTATTTTTAACTTTTCTCCTCTTTTAATTTTAAACAAAATTAATTTAATAAAATAATAGTAAATAAAAACTTATTTGAGCTTGCAATCCATCTGTACATATTCCTCATTTGTAGAGATCTCTGAATATTACTGTAATAGACACATAATATCATTAAATACAAACATGTATTTGGAGTTATTCAAGCATTTGAAGTTATTAATTTAATAAAATAATAGTAAATAAAAACTTATCTGGTCTGTAATCCATTTGTACATATTCCTCATTCATATTTCTCATTTTTAGAGATATGTGAATATCACTATAATTGTAACAGACACACTATATCATTAAATACAAACATGCATTTGGAGTTGAATTAAATCAATATATTCATGTTTATAAATTGAATCTTGTATGATAAAAACCATATGAACATGCATTAAAAGTAACAAATATAAACGCAGATAAAATTGTAATGCTAATTAAAAATTGTTTATAGAAAGGAAAAGAATGAAAAATATTTTATGCAAAATGGAAGTATAGTGTCATTAACAGGTGATGCAAAATTTCATAAATATACCTAAATTTAAAAAAATATTTTTTTGTGTAAAAAAGTCAAATTAAATTAAATAAAAGTTATGCAGAAAATATAAATTAAAATGTTCTGATGCAATGAGTTTATGCCAATTGGTATTATCATCAATCAAGATCATACCCAAAAGTTCTCTTAAATAATCAAAATGTTATTCAATAAGGAATATTGTAAAAATATCTACTAATTGTTGATCATTTGAGACAAATTGCAATCAATGGTGCCTTTTTGAACATGATCTCTTATAAAATGATGTTTAATTATTTTTCAAAAAAAATATTGTACTAAATATCATACTTGTTTTAAAAAGAACATCAGTTATTGTAAATCAAAATTCAAATAATTTTATGCATAAAATATCACACCTTGTTTAGACACTCACATATCATCTGTATCCTGAGATTGTCTAATGTATATATATGCTACACTAATGAATGCAAGAAAAATGAAATACTTATCTTGTAGACGTCACAAATAGTTTAGTTTTACATAAACCTTTTATTAATAAAATGTGAATGTCTCATCATTATTTGACTAGTTCCAACAAATCTCGTTAATATTTGTCTCTTGTTTCTCAGTTATGGGAATGGAGACCTTCTTTCCTTTATGAACACTGAGCATCCATTTTCCTAGTTCCAAGATTTAAGTATTCATGCTTGAATTTAACATATCTGCAAGAGGAAGAATTTTCCTTTTTGGCACTCACACTGGTTTGGGTCCTTTCATGTTAGTTTTCCTCCAATGTTTATTCTTGAAGGTTCCTACAGGAATATTATAGACAATTTAGGATGTGCAATTAAAGAACTTGATGATGTACTAGTAAATGCATTATTTTGATCATAACATATTCATTTCTTGTCATTAGACTTCCTAACACCTTTTAATGTTTGTCCCATTTGATCCAATAGGTTGATTTTTCTCTGACTAACACCAATTCGTTTCTTAAGTTTTTGAGATTTGTGTTCTAAACTACAAAGTCCCTTTTAAAGTTCCTATTTTATTTACACACTAAGTGGAGAAGCTCTCTGTTTTTGATAGAGAGATCATCTAGATTAGCTTTCTCTTGTTGCATTAATTCAAATTCTTTGCATGTATTTTTATAATTTCTTTTCATTGCCTTATATACAGATGCAATTTTATTATTATTAGATATTACTTCTTGATAAGCTAAGCGTAAACTATCAATCTCAGTAAAATATACCTCATTATCAGAGTCATCTAACATGGAGCTTCCTACCACATCAACCATGAACCCTATGTGTGCTTCCTCATCAATATCAACACTTTCTGTTGAATCTTTTGTATCACTCTGAATCTTGTTAGACAATGATTTCTTCATTTTTTGTGAACTTTTTAGAGAAAGATCGTTAACCTTGGCATCTTTGGCATCACTTTGTAGTACTTGTTCATGAATATGTATAATACCTACCAGCTCCTCCAACTTCATTTTCACTAGATCATTTGATGCTCTCAACGATGTTTCTTGTACTCTCCGTTGAGGGGGAAGAGTTCTCAAAATCTTATCATTAATCTCATATTGATTAATAATGGTTCTAAGATATCTTAGACTATTAAGAACTGTTTGTAGCCTTTATATCATAGATTGGATGCTTTTATTGTGTTTCATAGAAAACATTTTGTATTGTCTTCTAAGTAAAGTCAATTTATTTATTTTGACTTTTTTGGATCCTTTGTGTGTTAGTGTGAGAGTCTTCTATATTTCTTAGCACTTGACAGAGCATGAACTTTTGCAATTTCTTCTTCTGATAAAGCACAAGTCAAAATATGTTTTGCCTTGGCATTTAATTTATACCTTTGTTTTTGTTCATTAGTCCAAGTATTTCTTGGCAAAAACTTTCTAGAGGTATCAAGTAAAGAAGAAACTCTATTTTCAATCACTTCCAATAGATCAACACTATAGTACTCAAGAAAAGTAGTCATCTTGAGTTTCCACAGCTTAGAATTTTCACCTTCATAAAGGTGAATGGTTGATAGAATGTCCTTCAAAGTCCATTAAGTCACCTAAGATCGTTTTCTCTCGTCTTTTTAAGAACTAACCCTAAAAGTGAGCTATGATACCAACTGAAGGTGCATTTAGCTCCAGAAAGGGGTGTTAAATGGAGCCTACATACTCAATTCGCAACAAATAATAAATAAGCGATAATAAAAATTAATTTTGAAACACACAAGACAACAGTAAAAATTCAAGGCACACAAGATTTATTCTGGTTCACTCAAACTTGAGCTACATCCACTCCCCTTAAGCAACTGCTTAAGAGCTTTCACCAATCTACTAATTAGAACAAGTATTATTATCTCTCTAGATTACACGAGTATTTTCTCCTCTCCAAGAAACACTAATATTCTCTCCTCTCTAAGAAACATAAGTATTCTCTCCTCTTCAGGAAACAAGAGTATACAAACATCTTTAAGTTATACGTGTAAACAAACCTCTCCAAATTATATTAGTCCCAATTGTTGTAGGTTACATCAATTATCCTATGGCGTAGGCCAGGTGCGCCAAGTCATAATCAAATCGTGACACCTGGGTTGTTACGCTCTTAAGTGGAAAGAATTGTCTCATCACTAATGGCTATAGCTTTTGGCCTAGTGGTAAGTTCTTGATTCAACAATTGGTATCAGAGCCAAGGTCATCCTAGTGGGCAATTGTTCAGAGGGATACTGTTGCAAGTTGCATAATTGTCCTGTGGCATAGGCCAAGTAGTCGAGTCACAATCAAAGAGTTTGATTCCTAGTGGGACAATTGCTGAGGGAGAGATTGTTGTGGGTTGCATCAATTGTTCTGTGACATAAGCCAGGTGGGCCAAGTCACAATCGAATCGTGATACTTGGGTTGTTATGGTCTTAAGTAGAAAGAGTTGTTTCCTGATTAATGACTATAACTTTTGGTCTAGTGATAAGCGCTTGATCCAACACATTTTTATCTCCATGCAGACTTATAGAATATATATGATAAGGCATGAGTTTGATGACTACCAAACTGTTGAGTCATACTGTTGAACTCTAATTAGTTTGATCATATCAAGTAGATACAATCTTAATGTTTTGAGTACAAGTAAGTTCAAACATGATTACAATAGATAGTTCAGGTAACTAAGACAGAGTTTGTAAACATGAAGAATTTTTTGTTTTGTACAAAAGAATCACCAGACTCTATAACTCAGTTTGTTACAGTTTAACCATAAGAACAAAACAATATTGAAAGTAAAAACTCATATCTTTCGTTGACTCCACCTAAACTTGATATCTTCTCTTGAAGCTCCTCTTTAACATGTGATCTTCATAATTGTTCCCTCTTAAGTATGGTTTTTCCCTTGAGATCATTTCACAAACTCTTTTCCATGCTAGACATCACATATAGTTCTTCACTTTTTCAGTACCAACAATTCAAGGGTGGACTATTTCGATCAACCTCCTTCATTTCTTTATCGTTTGGAGATAGTATCATTGAAGCAAATGATGTGGTTGGCCAAAATAGCTTTGGTCCAAGTCTTAGCATAAATATTGGCATGGCTCTCCACTTGAAACTTCCCTAATTGCTTGGTTGCGAGTATCCAGTGTTGACTAAAGCAAGTCACTAGTTGTGTCCAATTTAGTCTTGAGGTTCAATTTATCACTAAGATTATGAAAAGATTGGCATGGTTGCTCTGGGTAAAAAGTGATAGTGCATGTGGGCAAGACCACTGTGAAGGCATGTTCCATCTGATAGGCGTACATCATCTGTATTTTGCTGAGTTGAGCTTGCAATGAAGAGAAAGACAAATCTATGTAGGGAACATGTGGAAAAGAATGGGGTAAGCATGAGAGTTTTCATCTAGAGAGAGTTCTATGTGTGTATAGATAATGCATAAAATCATTGCATGCGTCTGAGATCATGAGCAGACCAATGTTCTAGAGTTTTATCCTTTAGATTCAACATTTCTAGCTTCGTTGGTTTGGTTAGAGGGTCTCTTAGTAATTTGTGCAGAATAGCTTTATCTTTATTAGCTCTTGCCTTCTCTTTTCTCATGTACATTGAGAAGGGCATGAAAGTGTGTTGTCTGTCCAACTAAAGGAAGAACTTCATCTTTTGAGTTTGAGTGATGGTGGGATATACAAAACCATAAGTAAAGATTTGGTTAAAGGCATAATTGCCATAAATCTTGATGGCATTTTAGCGTTGATCGCATTCATGCAACAACACTTTGAGCATAATCTAAAGTTCAAACGGTCCATGTGCTTTTTCCATGTTACTATAGTCTCCACTTTGGTCAAGATGGATATCACAATCTTCTAGTTTACTAATATGAACACAATTGTGTTCTTCTACAAAGCTTTTAAGGTGACAAAAAGATTTTGATAGCATTTTGGCACTTAGAAATCGATAAATTTTCTATCTTGTTTTTTCAAATGATTGCTTTATATAGAGCTTGAAAGAAAGAGTTGTTGCATATCCCTTTCTGATCGTTGAAATCTTTTGAACTCAAATAACTTATTCTTTTGTCGTCTAATGCATTAAACGAGCTCAATGCAACATTAAATGTCAAACTCCTCTTGAAGCAATATCCCATTAGCAGTAGTTATCAACGTTAGGTTAGATAGATTTTTACTCAAAACAAAGTAAAAGCAAAGACCGTACAAAGCATATAACTAGACCATAGTTGATATAAGCTTGTGTTAGGATGGTTCTTGAAACCAAACAACTTTAGCTGATATCCCAAGAGATCTTGATGTAGACTTGTGTTTTATGTTATCATCTAGGTATATTGAGCGTGAAGACATTCCTTATAACTGATATAACTATTTTATATATATTATTGATCCATTTTCAAAAGTCAACTCTTTATCCACTTAAAACTTGTTTAATTCTCAATTTTATTTAATTTTTATTAATAATTGATTGTGAGAGTCAAAATAAGAATTTAATACTAATTCAATTTATTTTTGGTCAAATTGAACAAGAAAACATTGGATGAGAAGAACTAGGATTGAAGCCTTGAAAAAAATAAAAAATAAATAAGAAAAAGATGGGCAAACAAAGCCAAATCCGACTCAACCACATAAACCTGACTTGGGAAAACCTGCTAGCAAGAAAGTAGAAATGCAGTCGATGCGCCCGACACACTTTGGACACCAATAGTGAAACACTAACATAATCTAGTAGTTTCCAGTATCATATGGATCGGACGCAAGCATCAATATTAAAATTTTATATAATAAACTTTGGGAATTAGAGTTATATATTTTTTGTTGAAACAGGTAATGAAATTCACTTTTAAAGACATCCTACTTTCAAGAATATATTTATTCAATTTTACAAAATATTTGTTAACATGATTATGATCTCCATTTAAGTGATAGAAGTTAAACAAGTTATTTTTTTCATAATTTTTTATAAAACTTCAACATGCTACTTTCTACTTTATATGTATACTTTTAAATATACTCAAATATTGCAGTTGAAGATATATAAAAATAAAAAATTTTATAGCAAAATTTAAATTCTTTATAAAAATAAATCGCTTTCTAAAAAGTTTCGCAAAGTTGAATTCTTTTTTAAAATTTAAAATTAATATAAAATTATTTAATGTATTGGGATTACTTAAACTCTCAATCTTTAATTCGAATTCTCTTATATTTTCAAATTATTAAACACTTAAATATTCTTAAATTGATTTATCTCCATTTAAAAATGGGTTCATGACCACAAGTATCACATAATTTCCAAATGAGATGATTTAATGAAAAATAATTAGTTGAGAAGTAAAAAATCCAAATACATTAATTAAAAATAATAATTTTACTTACTCCAAATTTTAAAAGTGAGCATGATTAAAAGGTCACGTGTTCAAACAAGGTATACATGAAAAGTCAAATTCTAATTAAGGTTTGTTATGTTAATTATTTAGACTCTAGGAATTCAAATGTAGCATAGGGTGAAGTCAAATCTACTTTTGAATAACGAAAGTTCAGAAAATAAAAAAATAAAAAAATAAAAAAATCTCACCTTATTACGGGACATAAACCATGCGACTTTATGGAAATCAAACTTAAATCATCATAGAACCCAACAAGTCATAATTAGAATCCACATTTATGTGAGAAATAATCACGTCTAAAAAATTCTTAATTAAAATATTATATTTCTACAGAATAATTCCTGGTTTATTTTTATTTTTACTATTATGATTTTTTTTTTTTCAATTTTATTCCACTAGATTAAATGTTCTTTATGTGATATTTTTTTAAAGAGTCAATATAGTTATTCCGTTAAATTGATAATAATAGTGACAGTTAACATAAATAATACATTACAGGTTGAGTTAAAATTGACTTGTTATTAGGCACAAAACAACAGTAACATCCACATAAATGGATATAACTATCAAATTAGCCGAAATCAAACTATAAAGTTTACATATGATATTATACTAAACTTGGTATACATACAAATATAAGTTATGATTCAAGGTCTCTAAAACTAATGCATTATAAAAATTAAATTAATGAAAAACTCGTTGACTCCTATCTTCATCAGAATCAGTTTTTATAAAATATATATATATATATATATATATATATATATATATATAAAAGTTAACACATACAGCTGATGAAATTAATCATAATATCATCAAATTATATCATTATGCTTCATCACGAATACATAACAACATCATACTCTATTCATTATACATATATGAAGATAATGCATATGAATCTCAATAAACTCATATTTAAACCACATATCATATAATGACTGATTAGAAGACATTATTCAGAAAACTTTAATGATAATCGCCTATAATAATCCAATCAACCTAAGCAAATGTCTAGAAATTCAATCACACATCAACATTATCTCTTCCCAAATATAAGGTAAGAGATAAAAGAGATTTAACTACTTAGCACGAGTGAATATACTTACGAAAATAAAATTTTGATGATCCAAAACAGTTACTAACTCCTTTAAAACCTCAATCTAGTAACAGTTCAATAAACATAAGTCTTTTATAATTAGAGAGAATGGAAAACATTTTCTTTTTTTAAACTAAAGATTTTATAATGAACTAAGATCATTATCTAACTTCTATTTAAAATTCTTTATAATTAATTTGTTTCTAAATTACTCGTAAAATATTAATAGATCTTGCACGAGACGAACAATGAATGCTATACATAACTATAATAATTTCATAATTATAAATGTGATAGAAATGTTACATTGATATATTTAAAAAAAAAAATTGTCACATTTTAAAATGTATAAAAATCCTTATAACAGAGAAAAAAAATCATTAAACCTTCTAATTCTTTCTTACAAGTTCAATTTAAAAAAAATAAACAAGTAGTATGTTGGTGAAACTGCTTTCTTTTATCCATTTTATAAAAAAAATTATTTTATATTTATTTTATTTTCATAAAATACAATTTATTATGAAAATATTAAACAAAATAATGTGATAGTTTTATAATTTTAATGAAAACAAAATAAAAAGAAAAAAAAAATACACTGATTTTTTTATTTACCAAACATTTTGATGATACTATAGGAGAATTTAATTCTTAAAGGATAAAATTAGTTCGAGAAGTAAGAAAAAAAATATTGAGTTACAAAAACAGAATAGTAAATACAAGTACTTCACTAGCATTTGTAAATCATATATGAATTTTTATATGTGTTTTTCATAATTAAAAAAATTCTAGATTATTTTTATATGAATTTTAGGTTAATTGATTGAAATAAGATGCAAACAGTTAATACAAATATTTTTAAATTATATTAATATAAAATAGAAAATTGTGTTATATTGGCAACCAGTATTACTTGTATAATCACCTAATAACTACCTAATTAGTATATAAAATTTTATTATTTAATTCAAATGTTTCCATTATTATATTATTATAAAATTATTTTTAACTGATTATAAATGAAATACGGTTGTTAAACCATCATTTACTCATATATTTCTAAATATAGTTACATAATTTTTTCTAGAAAAGTAATCTTTTAAGGCCTAAGCAACACAACAACTTGTTTTCAAAGATAGTATACTCATTAGAAAAGAAAGTAAAATTTGCAATTATAGAAGAAAAAGAAGAGAGAAAGGAAAAGGAGTCTCAACTAGTTATGAACTTGTTGGTGGCGTAGATTTCATTAGTCTTTTATCTAATACATAAGTTGCTAAGTAAATATTTTTCTTTTGAAAAAATCCTTATTTAAAAAATCACGTGAAAATACTAACATTTTGCACTCAATTAAAAAAATATTTTTTAAAGAGAATATTTTTATTTATAATAATATTCGGTTGAATAAAATTATTGTGCATTCTTGGGTGGACCATAACTTTATTTTCTATTTTCTCCGCAATTTCCGTTTGTATGTCTCAATTTGAAGGGACCACAATCACCGGCACAGATTACATTCACAAGACAACCAACCATTAATCAAAACTTCTTTATATTCAAACTTACCAAACCAATTAATATATATATATATATATATATATATATATATATATATATAATAGAAAATTTTCCAAAATACTTCTAATATCTTTGTTTTTATTATGTGAGAGGTGAGAGAGATTGATGAGGTATTTGGAATTTTGGAAATCCATTATGACCACTTTTCGTTAAGAAAAAATATGTTACGTATACGTAAATAATGAAATTATAGAAAAAAAATAACATATATTTTATGCTCACGTACTAAAGTGAGTTATTTAAAAATAAATAAATTATATTTTAGGTCCTTCAAATTTTAGTCTTTAAAATTTTAAAATAATGGTTTAATCCTCGTGCTTTTAAAACATGATGAATTTAGTACCTAATAAAGTCAAAATGAAGCATGGAGTCATAAATAAATTAATTACATTTTAATACAAGAACCAAAAGTAAATATGCCGATTAAAATATTATAAACCGAAGCATGAATTAACTAAAACCAATTTTACCATTTTAATAGGATGTGTCACAATTTAAAAAATAATTAGTGATTAATTATTTTCTTGTTATTGATTTAAATTGACATCAAATTATCGAATCTTAAAACAAACAGTGTTTACGGCATACTTGTTATTTCCTTAAACGAAATTTGCATACATTTTTAGATATAAAATATTAAACAAATAATTTGATGAGTGAATAAATCCACATGAAGTTGCTTTGATTTAATTATTGAGATACTGTTAAATTTTTAGAACACTCGTTAAATATTTAATGCAAATATTTTTTTTAAATTTTACATTAAAAGAAATAACTTTTCTAAAATGAACTACTCATGCTAGAGGATAAATGAACAAATTTCAATTGTTAATAAAAATAGTATTTTCAATTTTTATTTATTATATGCATTTAATATTGATAAGTTTTTTATTAACACAAAATATTGACTTACTTTTTAATTTTAATTGAAACTTTTAATTAATCATCTTTAATAAAATCTCCTCATTACCAATGTTGAATCCAAGAATGTAACATTGATAGTTGATTTCTTATTAATGAGTAAAATTTATTATTTTATCCTTTGAAATGATTTACTAGCCAATCCCATGTTATAAATGCTATACTTTTTTTATCATTACTTTTATTCCATCGTGACTAAAAAAAAAAATACTCAAAACCACACTATCAATTAATGTTTCCCATTATCAATTTTATAGATTGAACCAAGTTTCATGGTGCCTTTTTTGAACCAATTAGCAGTGTTATAGAAATGCTTTTAGTGTTACTTTATCATCATTGTTAATGGAAAATGAAAAGTGGGATTAATCACTCATATAAAACAGAAAAGGAAATGTGAAATTGATTGATTTTGTAATGTTATTCAAATTTGTCTAATTGAGAAATGAGTAATCTTTACTTCACATCTTTCAAAATTTGTGGTGCTAATTCCTATGCATTGCAAGTGGAGGTATAACAAACGCAATACCATTTATAACGAAAACTTAAACCAAAAATAAATACGAGACACTTTCAATTTCAAATCATAATTTCGATTTTCGCCTTCTTTTATGTTTTTCTTCTTTGATAATCCACCAGATTTTGTGACTATGATACTTAATTTTCCTTTGTTATCTATGCAGAATTAGTTAAAACAAGTTAATCAAATTATTAATTGCGCAAAAACAGAATGTTAAATGAACTGAGCCATCGTGAGAAAGACGGCTAGCCAACTTTTCTTCATTAGTACATTTTGAAACATCTTATTTATATTCAAGTGAGATTTTTAATATATCTATTCATATAAGAGACGTGGTATCCGAAAATTAAGAGAGAAATATAATAGTAGATGCTATAATAAATTTAAATATCAATTAACATAGACTTTTAATAATTCTGATGTACCAAAATACTAAAATTTAAGTATAATTTAAACTTATAAAAATTAATTTAATAAGATTTATAGTCTAAGTATGTATTATAAAGTTGTCTCATCTCAAAAAATTAACATAAAATATCACACAAAATTGTGAATAGGTGTAGAAATAAAAAGAAAACACCCCAATTTTCATCCTTGTGATAATTTTATACTAACTCATTTTTAATCTATATAAAGAATATTATTAATATATTCCATCATAATCTGTAACATGTCTTCATTAAAAGGAGTTATTATTCTTTCATCTAAAAACTGACTCTGATTGGTTCCTCTAATAAAGAATTTTTTTTTATCAGCAACAACCTCTAATAAAGATATATTAAATTGGATTGATAATGTGACAGGGAGAGTGTATATAATACAGGAGTAAAACAACCCTTCTTTGTACTTGTTTTTTTCTGAACTTCCTATAGTTGTTCCATTTCACTGTGCATTACCTTGTTCTCTTTCTATGAGTGGTGACCACATTGAGAAGGCAGAGTGCAAGAGGAGAAAAGGGTAGGAGTTGGTTTGTGTTGTGAGTGATGAGAGTGTAAGATAATATTGAGAAAGGGTCACAGCCACAGGAGATGGAGGAAGCAGAGAAGGAGTTAGAGAGAAGGAGCAAGTTTCTGAGCAGTTTGATACAGAAGAAGAAGTCCATAGAGCAGCATGAGAATCCCAAGGTTCATGTCAGAGCTTGTGACATGCCTCTCCCTTTGCAGAACCACGCCTTCCATTATGCACGTCTCCACTTGGAATCTCTGCTACCTGGCAACAAGCTCGACAGTAAACTCCTTGCACTTTCCCTTAAGAAGGTTAGATATTTATACTCTCTCTTTTTATGTTATCTTCTGGGAAAATTTTTAAAAATCTGTTTTTGGGGTATGATCTTTGTCCCCTGATGCCAAGTTCCAATAGTGTCTGATTTGGAAGCTTTTGGAAAATGTTGTTAATGGTTCTAAATGTCTTGGCTGAGTAAAATTAGTGTCATTTTGTGGCTCAATATTTAATAGAACATAACTTAGATGTGATTCCTTCTTTAATTTAAGTACTCTTCTCGAATCAGAATTCGAGTTCTAGTTTAAATTGATCTTTAATACAGACCTTCTTAATGGACATTACTGAGGGAAAAAAAAGTTCTACCTCTGATTGGAGAATCACACCAAAAAACTTTTTACATTTTAGTTGTCTTATTTAATATTGACTCTTTGATTTGCCTAGCTCTTATTATTGATTAGAAAGAAATGATAATATAACATAATCAGTGGATTAAGTATATAGCCAAATTTCTGTGCAGATTTTGATTTTGGGTGTTGGTATTAGGTCAATTGGGTTAACATCAATGGAATGTGACTAATTGATTTCTGCTTCAGTCAGCAAATTGGAACTAACCTGTTTCTGTTTCTTTGCCTTCTAGATGGTGATTTTTGTTGTGTGTGTGTGTGTTGTTTTCTCATTCTTGCCAATGATATCTTGAAAGCACACATGGTTTAGTAATCGTTTGCTTGTGTTTTATTGAGAATGCTGAAAGTGTGGTTTCTGAATACTTGTAGAGTTGGAGGGATATTTTTTTCTTGAACTTTTTATTTTGATCCTACAGTCTGCATATTCTTTCTGGCTTCCTATTCTGTTTTTTCTTCGAAGCTATTATGGTGGTTCCATGAAGTTTTCTATTGCTTTTATCTCTCATTCCTTCTCAAATGCACCAAAACCACATATTCTGGTGCTCATAATTCACCGATACTAGGAATTTCAGTTCTATTTTCCCTCTGAATCCTAATTTATTAATATAATTTGAAGTCTCGTAACCGGGGTATATTGATAAATAATATGGTAAGATTCCAGATCTGACGCCATTTCCTTAGAACCCTTTTCTTTTTCCCTCGTCTTATTAGTGTTCCTTCTATCCATTCCTGAGTTATAAGACTAGTAAAGGTTAAGAAAATAATAGAACTCAAACCAAATAGGCCTTACATTGTTTGCAGCATAGGACTTGAACTAAAAAGATTTTTCTCTTTTCTTCTTATCCCAGAAGGTTTTTCTACTTCTTACTTGCAAGGGTACATGGTAACATGGGTGAATGTAAATGTCTTAGTCGTTTTGTTAATGATGTCAAACAACTACACATGTGTAAAGGGTGAAACAAGGCATAAGGCTCCTACCAAATGGGGTTTGGGGAGAGTAGGTGTATGTAGATAAATATAAAGTGAAAAGTAACAGCGGATAATCCTCAAAACAGATCCAACACAATTTGTATCATGTATCCCCTTTTGTTATATTAAATTAAAGGGTTTGATTTATTATCTTTGGGAAAATATGCAACTTATTATCTTTGCTGTTAACTGCTGTGGTGAATAATTCGAGGGGCCAAAACCGAAGAGATTTCACAAAAATGAGACAAGAGTCAATCCATATAAGGGAATGACGTCAACTTCAACCCAAAACATTAAGGTATTGGGTTTGTGGGTCTTCTTTTTATATGTTGCTCAACTTTTTCATTCCTATCCAACGTGAGACTTAAACTCATACTTGAATACCTAACATGCTAATCTGGAAGGACAGTTATGCATAGTTGTTGCAGTTATGCATAAGGGTTCTGTGCAACAGTTGATGTTGTGGACCTCAGGCTTAGTAATTTTCAGTTAAATAATGAAGGTAGGTATCCTTATGAGTTTGGTATCTTTGTGGTCCACTAAGGATTGCACTACTCTTTGCTGTGACTCTCCAAGGTTGCCAAAAGTTATAAATTGGAAAGTATGCTTATTAGGTATGTTGGTTGTAAGACTAATAAATAGGTTGCTCTGTGTAGGTTGTTTTTTGTGATGAAAATGTTACTTGGTCCCTCATTTCATTGACAGGGCCTTCAATGTTGTCAGATGATATTAAAGGTTATTAGAACTCCTATTACACTAACAGAATGCATATCTAGTGTCCCTCTTATAAAATGAATGTCAGTGACATTTTTATTAGTTATGCTTTGTGACAGAATTGATTATTGGAAGATTCTTGAGTGATGTTTCTTGATCTTATTAAAAATTTCATTTTTCACTCAAAGTTTGTGTGGATTAATGGCAGCCAAAAGTTTAACTTTTTTTCTTTTTCATTTTGGTTCTTCACTGGGTTATAGTATTTCAACTGGATGAATTATCACCAGAATTCAAATAGAGATTACTTTGAAAAACTATTGCTGACTATGGTTTATTGTGAAACTTCCAAGTTTTGTTTCTTGGTATGAAAAATTTAGATGGCTAATGATAGAAACTTACTCTGCTTACAGGAATTTGACTCTTCATATGGTCCAGCTTGGCACTGCATTGTGGGAACTGGCTTTGGCTCCTATGTTACACATTCTCTTGGTGGCTTTTTGTACTTTTCCATTGATAAGGTTTATATCCTTCTCTTCAAGACAGCTGTTGAACCATTGGACCATTGACAAGTTCCACAACTATGAGCCATGCTTCCTTGGGAAGATGTATTTTAAAATTTTAAACCGGCTGATATGTAAAATTAATTCAAACATTTAAATACTGTATTTTGTGACGAAATTGATGCACTTTTATTCAACAAATAAAGAGAGAGTATTATTGGATGCAATTTTGTTTGGATTTGTAGTATGTGGGAGAGCATTTTGAATTCAGAATTTGTGGTGCCGCGTCACTAGATTTAAATATTGTTCAGCTCACAATAATATTTTATAGAATTATCCATGTGAATATTTATGGTTGATACTTTTGCATTAGTTTGTATATAATGAAACATGCACATAGAAAAATGTTCACATGTTCTTGGGATTGATCTTTAAACATTTGTTTATTTTTGTGGAAGCAAGGTACTGTGTAGTTGGAGGTCATGAAACTAATTATCTGAAGCTTGATGATCACCAAAACGGATTTTGTGCTTCCATGGAGATTGGTAGTTGATAGATTATCAAACTCAAAATCTACATAAATATATGGACTTTTGTAGTAAACGCAAAGTATAGTAGTCCATTAGAATTAAGTAGAATTCAACTAAGCAAATTATCAAATCATACGTAAATTAATAAAAGCATAAACTCTTGAAGTCAAAACATTTAAAAGGAAAGTAAATTTGAGTCATATAGTAAAATGTAAGGACATATTTTTATGAGTATTTGGTGAGAAGATTTAGGATTTGTTTGGATTGAGAAATGGATTTGAGATGATTTGAGAGTAAAGTGTGTGAAAAGTTTGATTGTTTGGATTAAAGAAAAAATGATAAGATTTGAGTGGAAAGTTTATAAAAGTTTGTGAGTGATGTGACGGATGTAATTGATAAAATAATTTTTTAATAGATAAAATTGTAGTTTAAATTAATTTAAAATTAAATATAATTAATTTATTAAGTAAAATTAATGAATTATTATTTTTTAAGTGATATAATTATAATATTATCAATTATTTTAATATAAAAATAAAAATTAAATTATTTTTATAAATTTATTTTAATTATTATTCTAATTTTGATTTTATTATTATAATTATTATCTATAATTTTATTATGACTTTTATTTTTATATGAATCTCATTAATATTTTATTTTTTAAATTATTTTATTATTAACAAATAATATTATTATATAATTATAAATATAATATATTAATAAATTATATAAAGATGTTAAAAAATACTCTTCCCTTGTAAATCTTCGCTACAAGTAAAGCAAAGAAAGTTTACTATGAAGTTTTTTTTATCGATTTTCATTTTATATTAATATTTTTTATCTCGTTTTCTGAACTTTCTTTTTATTTGAATCATCATCACAAATCATTCCCGAAACCAAACACACTCTTAAAGTTTAAATAAAAAGTGATATTTATGTTTTTAGTTTTAAACTTATAAATATAAAATGAACAATTTTACTCTTTTACATATTTTGATTCATTGTTTTACTAAAACTTTTTTATACGGCTTTTCTCTAAAATTTAAAGAAGTCTCTTTCTTTCTTTTTTTTTTTTTTTTCTAAAATATTTAAAGGCAAACTT
>Ga0209489_107538_pt1 | contig 16044 bp, 10 predicted proteins | sample SiratrowhiteBW_FD_187527 | JGI IMG/M metagenome (GOLD analysis project Ga0209489, IMG submission 187527) | Root nodule microbial communities of legume samples collected from California, USA - Siratro white BW (SPAdes) (version 2) | ecosystem: Host-associated > Plants > Roots > Nodule | place... | reverse complement strand
TATATTTATTAGTTTGAAAGTTTAATTTCATTTCGGCATATCATAGACGCGTTCGATCTTTTGATAATCCCAAACGAAAATTGAAACTCCTTAAACTAAATTCCGCATGACGCGTGTGGTCATTTAGAACTTAAATCATGAATTGATATTTATTATTATTATTATTTAAAAAAAAAATCCCACATGACGCGAATGGTCATTTAGGATTTATTAAAACAAAATTTTTTATGAAAAATAGACTTTAAAAAAAATAACAAAATAATAATCCAATGTTAAAAGATTAAAAATAAAAAAAATCAATTAAATTAAGGGTATTTTAGGAATTAGAGAGAGATATGGTGCAGATTCAGAAATATGGAGGTGCAAAATGGCTTGCGAAATAGGTATTGGATTCTATTTTAGAAGAATGTAACAACAAAATCAAGGTGGCCTAGTTGGTCTAAGGTGCAGGGAGCAATCACCAAGCAAAAATCCACTTAGGCGTGAGACCCACCCTGTTTTCTCTCTCCAGGCGTGGGACCCACCCTGTTTTCTCTCTCCAGGCGTGGGACCCACTCTGCTTTCACTCTCCAGGCTCCGTGTTACTGGATGTACATGAGGAGGCCTGGGATGGTGAAGATGATGACAGAGGGGAAAGAAGCATAAGGTGGTGGTTGGTAATACTGCAGTAAATACATGCTTGGCACATGACTCGATGAACTCTAGGTGAGTGTTAGGGGGTGCAGTTTTGACGGTGAAAATGTTAGAGGGTGCATGGCCGTGGTGGGTATAGTTACTTCAATAGTTTCGTGGTTATTGAGTGGATGAATTTTAGGTGGTTACAGAGGCGCCATTGGTTGAGAATGGTGAAGATGGTGAGGCTATGTTAGAGCGTAACTAACTCGGTGAGGATGGAGGAAGACGTTTGGAGTAACAGTGGTGATGACTACATGGGTTTGGCATTTGTGTGGATTGAGTTTAGCGTAACTTAGAGGTTTGCAGATGAAGGCAAAGCTTGAGGATGGCAAAATGAAGGTAATAACAGAATGCTATTCTCAGCATCAATGGAAGTGATATAAGGGAGAAGGTGATGAAATGGAGGAGATCTCTAGCATGTGTTATGGAAAGACGCTCTAGAGCAAGATAGGAGGGCACAGTAGTATTATGGTTGCTGGTTTTGATTACTGGGAGAGTAATAACAATAAGAGATGTTGCAGTTCGTAGCAGTAGCATGAGTTTGGGTACATGTTAAAGATTCAGAAATGGCAGTGAAATTACCAGCAAATGTGGCATATTTCAGAAACATTAGATTCAACAAATTATCTACACACCATGATGACCCAAATACAAAACTCATTCAGATTCAATACCATTCACAATCAAATTAAACTTTCGTAGCACAGACCAATATAAAACAGATTAAGATGAAGGATAAAGATAAGATGTTGCAGTGTTCACAAAGTGATTCATTGACTAAATGCATACCTGTTGAAGGCAACAGTGAATTTTCTTCACCCGTCTTTCACTCTCCTCTATCCGAAAATGCTCTCCTTCTCTTCAATTTTTCCAAAACTCCTCTTACTCTTTTTCCTTTTGCTCTGCTTTTCCCCCCTTTTCAGCGAATGCCCCCTCCTCCTTTTTATCAATTCTCTCTCCCCTCCAACTAATTTCCGTTTTCTTTTTCTCTCTCTGCCATGTGCCAACCCATTCCATTCACCAATCCTCTCCATTCCTAACTTGCCACGTGGCGAGTAAAACTCTCCACTCCTAGCTTGCCACGTGGCAAGCATTATCTGATTTTATTATTTTTTTAATTCTTTAATTATTTTTAAATATTCACTTAGCTTTTAATTATTTTTAAATGCTCTTTATTTTACTTATTTATTTTATTTTGATTAAAGCACCCACAAAATTAAACGGTATATTTTTACCCGGACAAAATCGGGTATTGACAATAATTTTTCATCATCCGGCTCGAGCACTAATCAAAGCTTTCAACTGTATCTATAGAAAAAAATAAAAAAAAATGTATGTGTTATCCACACATAAATGAAGATTCTAAATAAAAAAATAACCTCGATAGGATGAAATAGGATGAATTGAGACGGTATTTTGTAAGTACATAATTATCTTGAATAAATTCACTATTTCTTTCTTTTTCGATCGCCTGGAAAGAGCAAGATGTTTCTTTTGTTCTTTTTTCAACAATTTCTGATCTCTAGTAGACCTTTTCACTGAAGATTAGAGTTGCGGGTTATAGAAACCGCAAGTCATTTGATTTGGACGTATACTTATGGTTTGTACAATTTGCAAAGCATTCAAAAAATTGAACGACTTGCGATTTGTACAATCTGCAAGTAATTTGATTTTTCGAATTACTTGCGGATTTTACAATCTGTAAAAAACAAAAAAATCGAATTGAAGTACCTGACGACAACAAAACCTTCAACACCTTCCGTCAATCATCGACGTCACTTCGTCAGTCAAAAATCGTCGCAACCACTACCACTCCACAGCAACCACGAGTTCTGCTACCGCTGTTGTGCGTAACCTTCCCCTTCCATTTCAAATCGTGAAATGCAAGAACCCTACTTTTGCAACATGAAGGGTATTTTTGTCATTTCGTTATATCTAAATTCGGAATTTCAAAAATTATGGAGGTGTAGGAAGAGGCTATGGAGGTGCATGAAGGAGCCTACTTTTGTAAGTATGGGTTTAACCCATTTCTTCCTTTTTGATTTGGTATAGTTTTAAATGACATTAACTAGCGTGATTGAATTAATTGAGTGAAATGAATTAATTGGTAACAAGTGACATGACGAGCAGTGCATAGCCTATGTTAAAAAAATTTGGTACAATTTGATTAAGCAGAAAGAATGAATGGTATTGGATTGGTGAATGAGTAACAAAAGTTGTGTGGTTTTGCGTGATGGGCTTAGCCCATTTTCTTTTCTTTGGATTTGGGAGCTAATTAACGTGAAAAGTTGAATGAATTGAAAGAAACAACAAGGAGGTGTTGGATGGGTGTTTGGGCTTAGCCCTAATTTCTTCCTGCACCCCTACATTTGTTTCCTGCACCCCATCAATTTTTCTTAATTCCACAAATGCCCTGACCATTAGGTTGTGTGGTTTTGTAAAGGTGCAGAAGATTGGTGCTGGGTGACGGAATAGGAGTTACCAACAACAACAGCTACAAAGGATGATGACAGACAAGTTGTGCGACAATGGAGGAGCAGTGGATGAGCAACGGAGAAATACATTACAACACAAAATGTCCTTTTACAAAAAAAGTTTGTTTGTAAGGCTTATGAAAAACATTTTCTATAGTAGGAGAAATGTCTTATGAAAAACGTTTTCCGTAAGAAAATTTTATTGTTATGAAAAACGTTTTTCATAGTAGGAGAAGTGTCTTATGGAAAATGTTTTCCATAAGACACTTCTCGTATTATGGAAAATATTTTCCATAGGACACTTCTCCTACTATGGAAAATGTTTTTCATAAGCCTTACAGACAAGTTTTTCCATAAAAGGCTTATGGAAATAGTTTTCAATAATGAAGGAAATTTTTGAAAAAAAATTACATTGCGGAAAATATTTTCCAAAAATCTTACAGAAAATGATTTCTGCAATTCAAAAACAAATCTCACCCCTCTCGTTGCACCTTACACCAGATAAATTTTCAATGCTTCACGAAATCAAACCAATACCAAAAGAAAACAACCGAACCAAATCAAACAAATCCCTCTCCAAATGCTTCACTAATGGTTCACGAAAATTTTCAATAAAAAACGAAGTCTTACCTCTCAAGATCTGTGCTGCAATGTGTTTTACCATAGCTCCTCCACCACTTCTCTGTCGTCGCACCGATCCTCTGTCGTCACCTTTCTTAGCCATCGTCATTGGTAGCTCTTTCGCCTCACCCAACACCACTGCACTTTCACAAAACCACACAACCTAATGTCTTCCTTTCAATATTCTAGGTAGCACATTTGTGGAATTAAGAAAGTTTGATGGGGTGCAGAAAGCAAATGTGGGGTTGAAGGAAGCAATTGCCATATAAGAGCAATTGAAGTACATATTCGAGCATGGGGTTGTATTGAGTTTAGCCTTTTTGGATATTTAAATTAATAAAAAAAAGGGAGTGAGATGATTTAATTGGTCTCAAGTGACATTTCGGGCATGGTTCAAGTGTTTTCTTTAGCTTTGAAGGGTGGAGCGTAATTGAGTAATTTGGAAGTGCAAGGAGCACGCCACTTCAATAGGTTTGACTGTTTGGTTCCTTTTGGATATATCTAAAAATAATAATTACAATTTGGTTCCTTTCGGATATATCTAAAATATTAATTAATAAAAAAAAAGATAGTGCAAGGGTTTGGATGTTGGAGCTCTTTTTAAATTGGGATTATTAACTTAATTGCACTTCTGATGTTTCCATATACACTCCACTTTTTTTCATATTCCATTTGTAAAAAAAAAAGAAAAGAAAGAATTTGGGTCCTTTTGATATGCTTTGCTTTTTTTTTTTCTCTCGCATCAACATCATTGTACCATGGGACTCACTTGTTTTGTTATATTTGACACCTAATATTTCTATCAATCAGTTTGTATTTTTTTAAAAGAAAATACACTATCATCGCAATTAATTTTGTGTTTATTTTTCTCAATTTGATCTCATTTCTTTAATCTTTTCTAAATCTAAATTTTGTAAGAACTTTAAAAAAATATAAGTGAGTAATTTTTTTTCTTTCTTCTTTTGGACTTATTTTAAAATAAATTTGATTCAATCACAAATAGTCGTACGCGTCATGCGGATTTTAATTTAAAAATATTTTGTTTAGATAACCAAATGATTGTATGTCTTAAGCGATATCTAATACGAAATTTTCCAAAAATAATAAAAAGTATAAAATTTAAAAAAAAAAGTTAATTTTCCAACAACCAAGCAATTTTCAAGTTAGAACTATGTGTGCCATAATTTTTCATCATGAATGGAAATACGTAGGAACAATATCAATCGTTGTCGGACCCTTTATTTTAAAAATTATTATTTTTGTTCTTGCTCGCTTTTCTTTTGTTATTTTGGAGAAAAGTAAACATTTTCAAACCAACACTCCTTTTTAATCATTCGATTAAAGGTCTCGTCTTAGGACGGGCTCTGGGGGTGCTAATACATTTCCCACACGTAACCGACTCCCGTACCTAGATCCGATTTCACAGACTTGTTTTATCCAATTTTGATTTTTTCATAATAAAATATGGTGGCGACTCCTCTCTCTAATTTTTAAATTAATTTTTTTAATTTTTCTTTTCGGATCGTCATCCTGCCATCATGATAGAGGTAGTGACACGTATGATGACCAAATTGTGGGATTCATCGACTTGTATACGAAGTTCAAATAGGGAAGACTTCAGAGCAAAACCATCAAAATTCAATACATTCCATGAACGCAAATACATTGTACAATGTCTTCCTAAGATGACTCTTCTTGAAGCAACTCGGAGCTATAATTACCCAACCTCGAGCTCTTTCACGAATTGAGCATGTTTGCTCATATGAGCTCCATAGTATTAGATTAGGAATGGTTACCCAATCGTGAGCTCTTTGGGGAATTCAATGCATTTGCTCATCCGAGCTTTATGACATTTTAATTGGTAAATGGTTACCCAATTGAGCATGTTTGCTCATCTGAACTCTGTAGTATTTTGATTGGAATGGTTACCCAACCTTGTGTTGTTCGGTGAATTGAGCGTGTTTACTCATCCGAGCTCTATGATAAGGATAAATCAAGAAATGAAAGAAATATATAATGAATAATAATTTTATTCCACATGCATGCCTCATTAAAACCTTGCTTGACAAAACTCTCGTTAGGAAAAAATCTAAATCAAGAAAAGAGTACATGTACTGATGTTTAAATAACTGTAATACATTTTTATATGGGTAACATTCCATGTCCTCGACAGAAGACTTCATGGCCATGTGAGATGTAGAGACAACGGCCCCAAGCCTATTTAACGTCTTTCTCTCAATGATGACGTTTTAAGAAGTCTTCGCTTCATCCAAAATGTATCGGACGTTAGGGTCCTGTATGACTTGCCTATGCCAAATGTTGTCACCAGGTCAACATAGTCTAGTGTGAACACGATATCCAACGAATGAGCATGCTTCGGTGCTGGTAGTCGGACCAACTAAGCTTTATGAGCATGCTTCGGTTACATAATGTGAATTATGAATGTACGTGGTCTGCAGTAGATATAATATACAACCATATACGTAAATAGTTTGTGTACCTACCCCGAATCAGTTCCAGGTTTGTCCGTTTCATCGCAGGCTTAACCCACTGACAATCAGAATTAAATAACGTATATCCTAATTGATACTGATTGATCCGAAAATGATAATTCGTGATCCTAAACTCCTTAAGAACAATTATGATCAAATATCATGTCATTATCAGGCAATATTCGGTCTTTAATGACAAGGCCCTATAAATACAACTCAGGTCTACAGGAAGTACTATCTGATCCTTACACAATTATACCTTTTTCCTTCATACCTAAACACCCTTACTGACTTGAGCGACGGAGAGTCTTCTGCAGGTTGGCCTTCATTCGGTCCAGAAGGCAGGAAGTAACGTCATAGACTGATATCGACACGGGAGACGACTCAGACTCAGGTCGGGTAAGAACATTTGGCGCCCACCGTGGCGCCCTGGTAAAACTAATCCCAAGACCACATTTACCTTTTCTTTGCACGGATGAACCCAACCACATTGGAAACCCTCCAGGGGGTCGTCCAGCAAAGCGTAGAGGCTGTCAAGGCCGCCCTCCGGGAGACCGAGACCAAGGTCCAGATCACGTTGCAGGCCGCCCTCCAGGAGAATGAAACCCAGGTGCAAAACACCTTGCAGGAAGCGCAAGACAGGATCGACGCCCGGATCCGAAACCAGCAGAGGCATCATGATGAAGATATGCGTGCCCTTTATGATCGCATGACCACCTTCCGTGGAGAAGGGGGACAGTCATCTCGGAGTCCTCATCCAAATCCCTCAACACAGTGGAACGGGGAAACGTCTGAGGGAAGTTCTGATGAGTCGTCAGGGAGCAGGGTGCCGACAAGAAGTCGGCCGACAAAACGTACTCGGTCATTGACGACCAGAAGCCAGGCGACGGAACATGCCCGTTCGTTACGAACAGGACGGACACGGGAGACCAGCAGGCGTCATTCACAACACCACCACAGTACCCCATTCGACGAAATTCCTCCCCCACCACTAGGGGACGAGTTGAGGGAACACATTAGTGGCTTCCATCCCTTCACGGCAGAGGTAATGATGGCACGACTTCCCTCAAGATGGCAATGGCCGCACATGGATACCTACGATGAGACCATGGACCCCAGTACACACGTTAAGTCCTACATGACACAGGCAAACCTCTTTTCTGTAGATGGGCGAGTCCATTGCCGACTGTTTCCGACAATACTTCGAGGACCTGCATTGGATTTGTATTACTCCTTACCTTCTAATTCAATTAATTCTTTCGAAATGCTCTGTGCCAGGTTCACTGCTAGGTTTGCGGACAGTAAACCGGCATCAACTTCTTCGGCTTCACTCCAGAACGTGGTCCAAGGGGACAATGAGAGCCTTCGGCATTACATGACTCGATTCACTCGAGCAACACTGTCAATCCTTGATTTGCACCCAGCTGTAGCCAGACACTCGCTCCTTGTCGGGCTAAAGCCGGGCCCGTTCCTTGAATCACTCTATGCGGACCCACCACCCAACATGGACAGCCTGAGAACGAGGGCCACCAGGTACATGAGCATCGAGAAAAATACGAAGGCACGGAAGCGACGTCCCCAATCCATAACCGAGGGCCAACGATCCCAAAAACGTGTCAGGCCGGGACGCTTCGACCGATATACCTCCCTGAACACCACGCGAGAGGCAGTACTACAAGAAACATGTTCCCTGGACCTTATCCGACTCCCACGACCGGGTCGGTCTCAGCCCGGGGCCGACCCCACACTCCGATGCAGCTACCATCAGAATATCGAACACAGCACCGAAGATTACACCAAGGTCAGGGACCTCATTGAAGAACTCATTCAATCTGGCGCCTTAGCCCACTTCGTTTAGAGGGGACGCCAGCTCCGTGAGGGTCCGAGAGATTTCGATACCCGTGGAGGAAGAGGCGGTGGACGAGGTCGAGGCAGGGGCCAGGGACGTTACGGTCCCGAAGAAGAAAGAGCGAAAGATCAAAGAGCCGAAGACAGAGAGACACGCCAGGACCCCAATTCGACGACAAGATCTATCAACATGGTGGAGATCCAATTTGGCACAGTGGTAATGATAGCGGACGACTTTGCTGGCGGGGGTTCGTCTAGCTCTTCTCGAAAGCGACACTACAGGAACATCAATTCGGTTAGTTATCTACCACCCCATTCGCAACCCACCATCACCTTCTCGGATTCAGACTTCTTAATCAATGACCCAAACCAAGATGACCCAATGGTGGTGACAGCGACGATAGCCAATTGGAGGGTACATAAAGTCCTTATTGACCAATGGAGCTCAATGGATGTACTTTATTGGCCAACCTTCAAAAAGCTCAAAATACCCGAGTCCACCAGCCAGGCATACTCTGAGCCCCTTCTCGGCTTTGCAGGGCAAAAAGTGCATTCTCGGGGGTTCATTGATTTGCTAACAACCTTTGGAAGGGGACACGCCTACAGAACGCTAACGGTCCGCTACATCCTGGTAGATGCTGATACAGCTTACAATGTGTTGATCGGTCGGAGAACGCTGAATCAGGTTGGAGCAGTCGTCTCCACTCCCCATATGGCCATGAAGTTCCCCGCGTCAAATGGAGAGATAATTACGGTGAAGGCTGACCCGAAGGAGGCAAGACAATGCTATATGCAAAGCCTCAGGGTTGTTCCTTACACCCTGAGGACCACGAACGAAGGACAGGTGGCCCAGGTCGTAGCAAAGCCATCGCCAGACAAAACCAAATGTAACAACGTGGAGTCGGCACCAATACCCGATTCCACGAGTAAAAGCCAGGAGTACGAAGAGATTGACCTGGATCTAAGAGCGGAGTTTGAAGAAAACCGGCCCACCTTTGATGAACCTTTGACGACAATCACAGTAGGAGCGGACCGACTCCATACCACGAGGATTGGACTCGCCTCAAGTCAAGAAGTCAGGGAAGAGTTAGAACGAGTTCTGCTAGCCAACGCAGATCTCTTCGCCTGGAGCCCCGAAGACATGTCGGGGATAGATCCGGACTTCATGTGCCACCGGCTAGCACTTTTACCACAGGTGAAACCGGTCCCACAGCGGAAGAGAAAGATGGGGGAGAAACGACGCACCGCGATAGAATCGGAGGTATCCCAATTTGCCAGGGTAGGATTCATTAGAAAAGTCATCTATACCACCTGGCTCGCCAACGTGGTCATGGTGAAGAAGGGCAGCAGTAAGTGGCGGATATGTGTCGACTACACTGACTTAAATAAAGCCTGCTCCAAGGACACGTACCTTTTACCAAATATCGACCGGTTGGTAGACGGGACGTCGGGACACAAGATGTTGAGTTTTCTCGATGCTTACTCGGGATACAACCAGATATGGATGTACCCTCCGGATGAGGAGGCAAAGACATTCATGACAGAACAGTCCAATTTCTGCTATCGGGTAATGTCATTCGGGCTCAAGAACGTGGGTGTCACGTACCAACGCCTGATGGATAAAATCTTTAATGACTTACTGGGGAAGACCATGGAGGTCTACGTTGACGACATGGTGGTCAAGTCCCAGAAGGCCGAACACCACCCGGCAGATTTGGAGACGGTCTTGGCAAGAGTCAGAAAGCATGATCTACGGCTTAATCCGGATAAGTGCGTCTTCGGAGTCGGCGGAGGTAAATTTCTTGGTTTTATGATCACACTGAAGGGAATTGAGGCCAACCCCGACAAATGCGAAGCCATCCTGGGAATGCGAAGCCCGGCTTGCGTGAAAGAAGTACAGCAGCTGAATGGAAAGTTGGCAGCACTGTCTAGGTTTCTGCCCAAACTGGCTAAGAAGGCGAGGCCGCTCTTCAAGTTGCTCAAAGGAGCAAAGACGTTTGAATGGGACACAACATGCGAAAGCATGTTCCAGCAGATAAAAAAAGATTTGTCAACTCTGCCAGTGCTTGTAAGTCCCCTGCTGCAAACCCCGCTACTTATATATCTAGTCATAGCACAGACAGCCATCAGTGCAGTCTTAGTATACGAGCAGGGCAGGGAACAGAGCCCAGTTTATTTCACGAGTCGGACTTTACAACCAGCGGAAGAACGATATCAGGTGCTGGAAAAGCTGGTGCTGACACTAGTATTCTCGGCTAGGAGGTTGCGGCACTATTTCCGTAGCCACCAATTGACCGTGAAAACTGACTACCTCATCAAGCAAATCCTGCAGAAGCCCGAGCTGGCCGAAAGGATGACAGCATGGGCTATCGAGCTCTCCAAATTCGGTCTGCGTTATGAGGCTAGAAGTCCAATGAAAGCCCAGTTCCTAGCGGAATTCCTCACCGAGTTACCACCAGTTGCTGAGGAAAAAATCGTTTGGCTACTGAGCATAGACAGTTCCTCAAACAAGAGGGGAAGCGGCGCCGGTATCATCTTGGAAGGACCCGGAGAAGTAGCGGTAGAGAAATCTATCCGGTTCGGGTTCGACACCTCCAATAATCAAGCCGAATACGAAGCCCTGATAGCAGGACTGAGGTTGGCAAGAGATTTGGGGGTAAAGAATCTCCGGTGCCAGACCGATTCACAGTTGATAGCAGGACAAATGAATGGTGACTATCAGGCCCGAGAGCCTCTCCTCCAAAGATACTATCACGTGGCAAGAAATTTAACTCTCCACTTCAATGAAGCTAACATTGTCCACGTTCCCCGAGCCGAGAACGACAGAGCTGATGTCCTGTCCAAGTTAGCAAGCACCAAGAAGGTTGGACAGCACAGGACGCTAATGCAAGAGGTACTCTATGCACCTAGTTGGAATCAAGAGGATGTCTTTGAGATTCGGAACGGAGGGGAGAATTGGATGACGCCCATTTTAAATTTCTTGGTTCACGATACGCTTCCCGAGAACGAGGCGGAAGCAAGAAAGGTAAGGCGACAAGCGACTTCCTACACTGTAGTTGGCGGTGAACTGTTCAGAAGAGGATTCTCCATTCCTCTACTAAAATGTCTAGATCCCACACAGGCCGAATACGTCTTGGCCGAATTACACAGAAGGATATGTGGCATGCATTCGGGTACCAGATCAATGGCAATCAGAGCGCTAAGAGCTGGGTACTATTGGCCGACGATCAAGAAAGACGCACAGAACTTCACCAAGAAGTGCCAAGAGTGCCAGCGATTCGGGGCCGTCTTCAACGCGCCTCCTGAGGAGATACATCAGATTTGTTCACCTTGGCCTTTTAGTCGATCGGGGGTGGATATTCTAGGAACATTCCCATTAGCAAAGGGGCAAGTGAAATTTCTCATCGTTGTTGTCGACTATTTCACCAAATGGATAGAAGCCGAGCCTATCGCGACTATAACGGCACATAAGGTACAGAACTTCCTGTGGAAACACGTCATTTGCCGCCATGGACTACCCCACAGCGTGGTAACAGATAACGGCAGACAATTCACGGACCGCCACTTTGAGCAATTCTTCAAAGGACTCGGGATAAAGCACCTGGTAACAACTGTCGAGCACCCGCAAACGAACGGACAGGCTGAAGCCGCCAACAAGGTCATATTAAGCGAGCTAAAGAAAAGGTTGGGCCAACTGAAGGGGTTGTGGGCCGAAGAAATCCCGAATGTCCTGTGGGGCTATCACTGCACGCCCCAATCCTCGACCAAGGAAACCCCTTATCGATTAACATACGGAACCGACGTAATGATACCTGTCGAACTCGGAGAAGCCTCGTGGAGACGAGAGCACTTTGACGAGCAGAGTAACAACGACAACCTTCGTGCTGACCTGGATATGGTGCAGGAGGTGCTCGAAGAAGCTAGGATCCGGGCAAAAGCCGCCAAGCTCAGAGCGGCCAGAAGGTACAACACCCGGGTACGTAGAAGAACCTTCCAGAAAGAAGACTTGGTATGGCGAAAAGTCGGCGAAGCTCGTCGGGAACGGCAAGAAGGCAAGTTCGCAGCAAATTGGGATGGCCCATACCGAGTGATCGACGCATTCGGTAACGGCGCCTATAAGCTTGAAGAGTTGGGTGGCAAACCCGTACCCAGAACGTGGAATGCTACTCATTTGAAAATGCATTACAGTTAAACCGTTAAGGGGTACTCTTTCCTTGACTTGGATTTTTCCCTAAGGAGGGTTTTGCCAAGCAAGGTTTTAACGAGGCCCTCGAATAAAGTCAATAAATTTGGTTTACAATTCAACGAATATTATTTTATGCACATTTTTTATTATATAAGGTGACCTCAAGTGGCACCTTGACACCGTAACTAGCTAAATAACATACAAGTCAGATTAACGATTAAAAGTCGTAGGCCGAACGCGAAGTCAAAATTGGGTTAGTCGTGCCCTGAAAGCCGAGTCAAAATGCTTGGACCATAAACCGAGTTAACGAAGGAAAACCGTACCCTAGAAACCAAGTCAGAAATACTTAGACTACAAATCGGGTTAACGAAGACAAACTGTACCCTAAAAACCAAGTCAAAAAATACTTAGAACACAAACCGGATTAGACCAAGACAAAAGTACTTGGACTATAAACCAGGGTAACGAAGGAAAACCGTGCCCTAGCAAACAAGCTAATCCGAATTGAGTCAACTTGAGACAACGGAGAACCAATAATGACATAAATAACCATAGTAAGGCAGTCAGGAAACCAAGTTACATATACTTGAGTTCTGAAATTACATACATAGTTCAACATGTTCTCAAAATACATTAAATATAAAATCGTTATCACAAAGCAGAACCCCCGCCGGATTGCTCGTCGTCCCTATCTATGTCGAAACCGGACGGGTCAATGTCGGGAGCGAGAAGAAGGGTCTGCTTCATCGCCTTGAAAAAGCCGTCTTCGTAGACCGCGACGCAGGCCTGTTCAAGCTCGAATTTCTCGGCTTTTCAGGCGGATTCTTTCTTGGCCATCTCATTCCTCACCTTGACCACCTGCGCCTCCGATGTCGCCACCGCCTCACCTGCCCGGGTCAGTTCCGCCTCACGACGCTCACAGAGAGACCTTGGAAATGAACGACCTGAGCCTCCTTGTCCGCCAACATCGCGTCTCGGGAGGTGAGGGCCTGATTCAACGTCTCAACCTCCCGTTCCAACTCGGCCTTGGACTTGATAAGATCCTCATTCTTCTGCTCTAACTTCCCGAGCCGTCGGCACAAGTCCACCCTGACTTCTGTAGCCCACCTGTGATGCTGCATAAGAGCTAGGCACCTGGCCAACATCACACTGCCAGCCTCGAAACACCCCACCTCACCTACCTTGGACATCAACTCGGCATCATAGGGATACACACCGGTTAAGTCCTTCGCTTTGCACTCCACGTGGCAGTTAGATTGCACTCCAGGATAGGTGATGCTGAGGTGATCTAGACGAATGGCAGGACCCGGACCTCGAGACGACTGACCCGCGGAGGAGGAGGGTATATGTGCCGCCATATCGGTAAAAGTTGGCTCCCCACGGCGTGTTGGAGAACCGGGGCCACCATCCGGGGACCCTTCCAGATTGATCACTTCTGGAGTAACTTCTTTGGTAAGGCTGGCGCTGGCAGGGTCAACCTCAGTTGATGGCATGGCAGGCTCAACTGGAGGGGACTGGACCTCAGGAATAGGGGACGACGGCATTTCGGGACCACGTTCGACGCTCGGGTTCGGGAATATCTCTTGGCGCTGGCTGGGAATCCGAAGAGCCTGCGGGATCCCCACACTTCTTCTTCTTTACGGCCTACAGCTCGACGGCCAGATCCCGTCGACCACCGACTCGAGCACGTAGTTTCTTCATGTCAACACTGTGACCCATGATCTCTGCAAAACAGAAAAGAAAGCTAAGTAACCTAATCACATAAGAATGCATGCACAAAAACATATACCTATGAACAGGGCGTTAGGGTCCTCGACATGGGGAAGACAGAGAATCTCCCAAGTATTGAAAGGGCGACGAAGCTGCTTGATGGCATCAATAGCCTATTTTTCTTCAGGGGTAAGACGATGGTCGGGACGAGGCGGAAACCGAGTTCGTTTCTGCCAGTACAGTGGAAACCGAGGAGAATGATCGGAATGGAAGAAAAGGCATTTTTCCTTATCCTCGGGATGACAGCAAAGCTTAAAAAATTTAGTCTTGAAAAATTTGTACGAGGAGTTGTATAAGGAGAATAGGGGAGTGTCGTGGCTAGCGGTTAAAGACACCCAACCCACGAGTTTGTCGATTTTCATTTGGTAAAAGTAGGTAAACACACTCAAAGAAGGCTCGAAACCGAGATGGCTACAAACTAACTCAAAACATCTCAGGAATGCCCAACTGTTTGGATGCAACTGACTTGGGGCTATATTCATAAGACTCAGCATTCCAGCTTCGAAATCGGTTAAAGGGAAAGTCATGGAGTATTCCTTAAACATATATTCATAAACATAGGAAAAATCATAATCGTCGGTCCTCGGTTTCATGTACACCCGTTCCCAAGACCGACAAGGTTTTGCCACTGCATAATCCAAGACCGAATCCTCCAAAATGGGGTAAACAGATACAAATTGATCTAACTTATCCCTAGTATCAAACACAGAAACATGCTTATCTACATCACCGCGCACCCAAGAATACTCAGGATCAGCTATCAAGGGACCCTTAGCTCTTTTCGACTTGGTGGAAGGACCAGGGTTCACCACCAGTGGTTTGGGGTTTTTCCTTTTCCTAGGGGAAGGAAGGGCAAGCGACGCACGAGCGTCTGGTCCAGTAGCCGTCACAGAAGACGTGGACTCACTGAAGGCCGAGGGAGTGCGTTCGGAGGAACTTGCTTCCCCCATAGAAACGACCTCCCTATCCAGCATTGGCCTACGACTATCAGAGGAAGCAGAAAAAGAGGCAGAGGAAGCCATGAGCGTACCTAGTAGAGGAATAGTTTGGAGAAATGAAGAGGGAGGTATGCGCGCACAGAAGAGGCAATCGTTCGAATAAGCTAAAGAAAGTTGATGGAAGACGAAGAGGGAAAACCTCTGTTTCATTTAATGCAGGGCACCTAAAAGCGAACGGATACGATTGAACCACGTCACACAAGACCACGTGGCACGATCACAGTGGGGAAGCGGAAATGACTCTCCAGTCACATCAGGTTCCGTCAAACCTTTCCCATTTAATGCGAGGTGCGACAGCTTAAAACTTGGCGCGCAAAGAGTAGGGCCTGCCTCACACCCAACAAAAAGTCTAGGGCAGGACCGCCTCACGACGCTCATCGATTCGGTTTAACGAACAGTCCACTCGTCAGCATCACGAACTCGGAGGGCCTATGTACCTACCCCGAATCAGGTCCAGGTTTGTCCGTTTCATAGCAGGCTTAACCCACTAACAATCAGAATTAAATAACGTATATCCTAATTGATACTGATTGATCCGAAAATGATAATTCGTGATCCTAAACTCCTTAAGAACAATTATGATCAAATATCATGTCATTATTAGGCAATATTCGGTCTTTAATGACAAGGCCCTATAAATACAACTCAGGTCTACAGGAAGTATTATCTGATCCTTACACAGTTATACCTTTTTCCTTCATACCTAAACACCCTTACTGACTTGAGCGTCGGAGAGTCTTCTGCAGGTTGGCTTCCATTCGGTCCAGAAGGTAGGAAGTAACGTCATAGACTGATATCGACACGGGAGACGACTCGGACTCAGGTCGGGTAAGAACAGTTTGCATCACATTAATTATTATTGTTTTCTTACAAGCAAAATAACTTTTTTTAAAAAAATTAGAATTGGTTGTTATATTCATATTCTCTTTAGTTTTTACCATTGAATTGAGAAAATTAAAAAAAAAAAAAAAGTAGGAGAT
>Ga0209489_107537_pt1 | contig 16045 bp, 12 predicted proteins | sample SiratrowhiteBW_FD_187527 | JGI IMG/M metagenome (GOLD analysis project Ga0209489, IMG submission 187527) | Root nodule microbial communities of legume samples collected from California, USA - Siratro white BW (SPAdes) (version 2) | ecosystem: Host-associated > Plants > Roots > Nodule | place... | reverse complement strand
TGTTTGAGAAGATTTGTATTTGGTGGACTTGAAATTAGGCCAAGGTGGAGATTTGTTGATTTTGGCCTAACTTCAAGTCCCACATCAGTGGGTTTATTCTTAGGGGGGGAGGTTGTGAGTTATAAAAAAAACTCCTCCTCCTCCCATTTCAATGTACCAAAACATTCTCTTCTCCCTTTTAATAGAAGTAGTGCCATTGTGTGGTACCCGGAGATTAAGCTATTTGCTGAACTCCGTTCAAAATTTTTTTTGTCTAGTTTCTCTAATTTTAATATTCAATATTATTAGGGAGAAATCTCAATATTTTCCAACATGATTTTTCTCTTTGAGTGTTTCTTACTATCATTGGCGTCGTTTGAATTCCTATTATTATTATCAACTCTGCGAAGGTATAAGGTTTAAATGAGGATTTTGGGTAAAGTTTCAAAGCTGGCAGTGGTAATAAACCATTAATTATTTTTCTAGAGTCGTAAAATCAATAATATAATGTTCTAAATTAGCGTTAGGTCTTACTGAAAGTTGTAGAGATAGGAAAAGTGGCTTACGAAGGCTTCTTTATAGTTATTCATGTTACTAAGAAGTTCATTTACATTAAGATGTACTAAAGTGTGACACAATTTATATCTTGGGTAAGGGGAGTGTACTTCTTAAAACTAGGTGAGGAAAATATAATTCAAGCATCCGTTAAAGAAGAATGGATGTTTGTTCACTCATTTTTCTCTCTTTTTAAGTTAAGCCATTACTTAATAATGGATACTCTGTTTTACAAAATGGCATGAGAGAATGCTCTTCATGTCAAACAATCCCCTTTTGGCATTTGCATTGATACAACTAGTACTACCTTTTAACATTTTTCAGTTAAATTTGGAATTCACTCCACAGTGACTGTAATAAACTCTTTGTGTTGACTTGATTATTACAGAAATGCATTGCTCAATGCCTATTAATGTTTTTAAAATAAGTATTATACAATAATGGATATGACAGAGCTTGGGGATGTCATGACGGATTAACCATCCAATGTTTGCCCATTGAAATATCTTCTCTCGTAAGCTCAAATCAATGTGGTTTGCCAAACTGTCTACACATTTACTTTCCAATTTCCAGATAGAATACCTGATTAATTTTATGGGGTGTGATTTGCTAAAGAGTGACACATGTGAAGGATGAAAAACAAAAGTATTTGATGAAAAGCAAAACATTTACACTGTGAACCTCAACAGCTGTGCATTCCATTGAGTACTTTCCATTTTCATTAGTACCCCTAGGACATTCATTGGAAAAACCTTTATTTTATTACTTCTTCAATATCTTTTGCTTTAAAATTTTTGTTTTATTTAATTGTCATTTGACAAAACTATCGAAGCATTAAATATTTCTTTCTGATTGTTCCCTTGGTATTAATGAGTGAGATAGGATTCCAATAGAGTGATGATAGTATTTAGAGTATTTTAATAAAGGATATTATTTGGAGTATTTTAATAAAGGATAATTCTGTAAATTGCTTATTATTAACTATTAACTATTCTCTCTTAAGGGAAAGCTAAAAATGAATATCAGAGCAAACTTTTCTATCTTTTTCTTCCTTGGTTAATGGTATGTTATATTATTTTAACTTTGTGTTGACTTCTGGATAATGGATAATTTTGATTTTCCGTTTCGAGATTTAACAGTTTCATTGTCTGATTTTATTAATTTATATTTTAGCATCATTAGTAGTTTATTATGTTGTTCTGTTGTACTTTCTTTTCATAATAATATTTCTTCTATAAAATACGATTATATCTCAATTGCAGGTGATATTTTTTAGTGGATTTTGTATTTAACCTGATTGTCGTTGTACCATTTTTTTTTTCTCTTTTCCAGTCTAAGCATCCTTTACATTATTTTTCCCGAGGCTTCGAAAACATGTTGCAGTTTTCATCTTTATGATTCTTTCACTTGTTCATGCTTTATGTCAACTTGAAATGTAACCTTTCTGCCCTTTGCTTGTATTTTAGCTGACGGAAGAACTGTCAAAGGTTGATGGGAAGCTAAAACTAACAGAATCTCTTCTGGAAAGCAAGGTATTTCTTGAAGCCTCTGTCAAGCTTAGTAAATAGCCATTTTCCTGGGTTAGGTGTTATGTTTTCTGAATTGAATATTTCTGGCAGAATCTTGAAATAAAAAAAATCAACGATGAAAAGAAAGCGTCGATGGCAGCTCAATTTGCTGCTGAAGCCACTCTTCGAAGGGTCCATGCTGCCCAGAAAGATGATGACATGCCTCCAATAGAAGCAATTCTTGCTCCTTTGGAGGCTGAACTGAAGCTTGCTCGGCAAGAGGTATTACCTTGTTGGAGTTCATATTGTAACCCCTCGTAGAAAGAGCTGATGGAAGCACTGACATTGGCTTGGGGTGGCTGAGTGTTTACTGTATACTTCCATTTATTCCTTGCAGATTGCTAAGCTACAAGATGATAACAAAGCTTTAGATCGCCTTACCAAATCCAAAGAGGCTGCACTAATGGAAGCTGAGAGGACTGTCCAGTTTGCCTTGGCTAAGGCGTCAATGGTGGATGATCTACAGAATAAAAATCAAGAACTAATTAAACAGATTGAGATTTGTCAGGTATTCAATCTTGTATGATTATTCTCTCTCTTGCTGCATCGGAATCATACTAAACTTTTACCTTCTGGCTATGTCATCAACTCTCTCAGGAAGAAAATAAAATTTTGGACAAAATGCATAGGCAGAAGGTGGCAGAGGTTGAAAAGCTTACCCAAACTGTGAGAGAACTAGAAGAGGCTGTCCTTGCAGGTGGTGCAGCTGCAAATGCAGTGAGAGATTATCAGCGTAAAGTTCAAGAAATGAATGTAATGTGTTAAAAACTCCCTTTTTCTTTTATTCTTGATTATATTGCCTCTAGTTATTTTATTTTTGTTTGGTTTATTTGACATTCTTTAGGAAGAAAGAAAAACACTGGACAGGGAGTTGGCCCGTGCCAAGGTAACAGCAAACAGAGTAGCTGTTGTGGTTGCAAATGAATGGAAAGATGCTAACGATAAAGTGATGCCTGTCAAACAATGGCTTGAAGAACGGCGATTCTTGCAGGTATTTTTCTTTGTTCTGTGCTGATTCATCTGAATTAGTGGTTGAGCTTTTGCTTTCGTTACTCTTTTTACCTATATTTCTTTGATATAAAATTCTCACATTTGGTTTTGCTTTGCATTCTTATAGGGTGAAATGCAGCAACTTCGTGACAAGCTTGCTATAGTTGAGCGTGCTGCAAAATCTGAAGCACAGTTGAAAGTAATAATCTGGTTATTGTCTATTAACCTAGGTGATTAGTTCTTCCATTATTCATGGTAAACTTTTAAAAATTTTCAGGAAAAATATCATTTACGACTTAAAGTGCTAGAGGAGAGTTTGAGAGGAAATTCTAACAGCAGTAATCGTGGCACCCCGGAGGGAAGAAGTGTAAGCAATGGTCGTCGTCAGTCTCTAGGAGGAGCTGATAACTTCTCAAAACTATCCTCTAATGGGTTTTTATCTAAAAGATCACCATCCTCTCAACTGAGGTCATCCCTATCTTCTAGCACAGTATTGAAGCATGCTAAAGGAACATCTAAATCTTTTGATGGTGGTACAAGATCACTGGAAAGGAGTAAAATGCTGCTGAATGGAACACCTCCAATTTACTCATTCAATCAATCTCTTGAAGAAACCCAAGAGAGAGGCGCAAGTGATAATTGGAAAGGAAATTCAGACGATAAGCCAAATGACTTACCAACGGTAGATTCAGTGGATAGTGTTCCCAGTGTTTTGTATGACCTGCTGCAAAAGGAAGTCATAGCCTTGAGGAAAGCTGGTCATGAGAAAGATCAAAGCCTAAAAGATAAAGATGATGCTATTGAGGTAAGTGTTTGGTCCATTGTTGTGTTTGAATATAATCCTTGACCTTCTTATTTGTAAATGACAGTCCTTGCTGATTGTTTCCAATTTCATCATCTATCAGATGTTAGGAAAGAAGGTAGATACATTGACCAAAGCGATGGAAGTTGAGGCTAAGAAGATGAGAAGGGAAGTGGCTGCTATGGAGAAGGAGGTAGCTGCTATGCGTGTGGAGAAGGAACAAGAGAACAGGGCAAAGCGTTTCAGCAATGTAAAGGGTTCTGTAAACAGTGCTCAACAACAGCTAATTTCTGGAAGGTAATTGTTATTTTCGGGGCCTCCATGAGAATATGATTTTTAATCAAGTCCAATGGCATAATGTGATGCATTAGCCAATCTAACTTAATAAGACTAGAGGTTTTGTTGTGTGGATTTTTTCTGATCCTTGCTTTATTATATCATTTTCAAGGGACATTTCGTAACCGATCTCTGTTCTTACATATAAACAATTTCCTTTTACTGGATCATGTGTTCTGAATGCTCTTTGGTTTCCGGCTTTTCTCTACTGGTTCTGACAAGTGTACAGCTTAACACACGTAGGCAGATTGTAAGATCTTGTTATAACTGTAAACGTGTATTTAACATAAAAAAGTATAACTTAAGTAACAAATATTTGTAGTAAGTCCACTGAAATTTTATAATTTAGATATTTATCTTGTAGTTGTTGTGTTATTAACATCTCAAGTCTATTTTATATTTGATAATGATTATGGAAAAGGAAAACATAGCAGAAAATGGAAAAGAAAGAGAAACCAAAATCAGAGGTTATGTTGCCCAGGCAAGGCCCAGAACAAGTCCAATGTGAGTTTCAGAAGCAACCAAAACAACGTTAGTAAGTATGATCTAGAAAAACCAAAGAGAGGGTTAGAAACTATAAAATAAAAGGGAAGAGAATGACACCACCTGCTACTGGTAGTCACCAAGAGAGGAAGGTTAGAAATCAGGAGAAAAGAAAAATCAAATCAAGAGAGGTGTCAAACTCGGAATGCAGTGAATGTATAGAGAAAGCAGAGAAATGTCATACTATGTGGGAGAGGAAAGGTGTCATGAATTAGTCACCAGAGTGGGAGAAAAGCAGAGGCATTGCTTGAAGAGATCCAGGCGAGCATGTTAAATGCTGGCTTATTTGGTTGATCTGTTTCACTGCATGCTTGAGTGGACTGTCTTGGGCTTATGTGATGAAGTTAATGGTAAACTGTTTGAAATTGTTTGAGGGATAAATTGGGCTTTCGAAATTTTTAAAATGTAAAACTTGGGGAAGGGGATGAACCAGTTCACATACTTGTTCTGCATAATTTGCTGAACAAATCTAGGATTCACTGGGGGAATTTTCAAAATTTTCACAATCTGCTGCTTGATTTATAATCTACTGTGAATTGAAATTTCATGGGAATTCACTTACCCAAACCCCTCTCCCTCCTATGATACTTGTAAGCAAGATAGAAAAATAGACTGCATCCTCTCAGTGTCCTGATTTTTTCTTTGAACTGTCCAGATTTTGACATTCATAAATACGTTTTGGCGACATGTTGGTATTGAATGTTGATATAAGTATTTCTATATTATTGCACTCTTTATTTTTACTGAAGATGAGTTATTAACACTCAGTTCAACCCAGAATTTGCCACTTAGGGTTTTTGTTGCTCTTTGTTTTTTATTTTCTTAATTAGTTAAAATAATTAGAAGTATGTCCACACATTTTAAACAAAGGAATGCTGTATTCAGACTGGGAAATATTGGTTACTGGGTTTGGGATACCGCTTTCTTTTCCCCCTATTAATTTGGAATGACTAATGGGATCTCTAATCTGCACAGGAATGTGACAAGGAGTGGATTAACACGCAGCACCCAATGACAATTAGTGTATTACAGTGGCGCTCGGGAGTAATATTTCAATAGGCATCATCATTCTTCTACCCTTCTCTGTTTTTACCCTTGTGTTTTGTCCAATTGATTGTAAGATTGTAACTGGCATGCCGAGGACCAGTGTTACTGATATTAGCCATGGATTGGGGATAAGAAAAACAATTGCAGGATTCGGTATGCATCTGACCTAGTATTATGTTCTCTGCTTAGAGAGAGAGCGACTAAGAAGGCAGGCAATGGAAGGCAATTAACTTGGACTAACCTTTCACTCTTTCAGCATTTCTGAGTGGTGTGGTTGTATAGGTAGATCTATTCTCTCCCTTTTACTCCTTTTTGCAGTTTATATTTGTAATACGCAGATAGTGTGATTGTCTTGGTTCAGGTTTGTTAATATACACTAGCGGTTGATCCGTGTCATGCACGGAGTATATGTTTGCTTGTGAAATCATATATCTAATTTTGTTAGAAAAATACCTTCAAAATAATTCTTATATAGATATTCATTTATAATTATAATTTGTTGGATGGTCTGTCCAAACTCAATTTTTCATAGGAAAGATAGCCAAAAAAGTTCGGTCATTATTTTTAATGAAATTGACTGAGATAGTTAATAAAAGATTCTCCAGATTTTGAGTATATAAATTCTATTTATTCATTTAATATTAAAGCCAGCACACACAAGACACTTTCTGTGAGAAAAAAAAATCAGGAGTCCAGTGGTGTCAAGGATAATTTGTTGCGTATGATGCGCATGTTAAATTTTTCTCAGTTGTGTTTAATTTTTAAGGATAAAAGGATATTCGGGACGACAAAATTGTGAGTATAAAATTGTTATTAATAAAGGGGAAAAAGTTGATTGAGCAAACACTTACAAGTTATGTAAAGAGGACCCGAAAGTAATAAACTATTAATCAGTTTCAATCAATTATAGATATTAAGTTTTCTTTTTCCATGCCAGGCTACAGTTTCCTGTAAGTTCGTTGTACACATTTCAACATTAATCTCTTGAGCCAATAAACAAATTTCCTTTATGTTGGTTGTACAGAGCTCTTTCTTCCTATACTCTCAAGGTTTTGTCCTGCAGCTCCACGGGGTGTAGGAAATGTCATAAGTAATCCTTCGTTGTTTTGTTAGAAAAACTTCGGATTGAAAGATCTATAAATTTTTTATATTACATGTTAAAAATTTAATTTTTAAATTATATAATCTAGAAGTTAAAAATTTGAGTGGTGTGTTTTACATTGTACAAGTTTTCTGAGATATAACAGAACCTTCTCGACCATAACAAGGATGATAGAACTAGTAAACAGTTAAGCACTTATTTACCTCTTTATCGCGTATGAGGAGGGGAATCGATAGGACTTAAGCCTATTTGAGTCCTAAACTTCATGTATACAAGATCTACTTCTTTTGCTAGACGCATGCTTTCTGCACCTCCGTACACTAAACAAAATGATCATTATACTCTTAATGAGAAAAAAACCTTACAACTTCTAACTTTTTTTTTTTCATATTATACAATTTAGAATATAAAAGAAATTTGCATAGATGAATGGGTCTCTTTACTACTCATTCTAAAAGTGTAAGAAGTGTCTTGATATATAAACCTTTTTAGTGTGTGTAATATAGGCAATGTGGGACTATAAGCCTTTTGTGATATTCACAATTCACGAAAATCTTTCCCACATTACAAAAGGCAAGAGAAAAAAAGAAAGAAGAAAATTTTGGGTCTTATATAAAACGTAATACATCAAAACTTGTAGAACAAGTTATATTAACTAGTCGAGAAACTTAAGACATAATGTAATTGGTATAACAAAGTATAGGAACTAAAAACACTTAGTGATGCTAATGGTTAATCAATCACAATAAATCTTTACAATTGTTACTATTATTGCTATGTTGTGTTTATTAGGCTATACACGTGTCCCGTATTCATGAGTGCTTTAGAGATCTATCACTTGAAAGTGACTCCACTTGACACTCATATAGGTTATTTCAAGTGTATGATGTAAATTATACCACATAAACCCTAAACCCTAAATTATACACCACCTATAAGGAATATGAAATGTGAAAATCATTAAAATTTTGCTAGAAGTTAAAATTTCTTATACCACATAGAACTTAAATACAAACTTTACACTTTTAATGATGCAATATTTAACACTTTCACACATCACAAAAATGAACAAATTTGATTTTAAATAAATTTTAGTGCTAATAGAACAACAAGTGACTTGTTTTTATGCATATGAAACGTGTTCATGAGCTTTCTAATTACAAAGGTTGAGTTTCAATCACTTGTTTGTTTGCAAGTGATTTGAGTCCCATTTTCCTTGATGCTTCTAGAACCATGTTTCTCAATAGGGGTTTCATCATAGGATTTGCTAGATTTTATTATGACTTAACATAATTAATAAAAATTGTTCCGCTCATTACTAGTTGTTTTATCAAATTATGTCTAAATTATATATGTTTATTCTTTCCATTATAGGTTTTACTTTTACCTATAATTATTGTCAATTGGCAATCACAATGTATTGATACATATGAGGTTGGTTTCATTCGTAATGGATTATTTGCTTGGTTAATTAATTGACAATCACAATGTATTGATACATATGAACTTTTTAAACCACTCAACTTCACTTCTAACCATTTCAAGAGTAACAAACTCTAATTCTATTATTGATCTTACAATAATTGTTTGCTTGGCTGATCTCCATGCAATCAGAAACCACCACTATATTCAATATCATACTTTATTGTACCTCTTAAGTATTTCATGAGTCTTACAAGTGCAATTCAATGATTCTGATTAGGAGATTGAGTGTACTTAATTGTTTACCTACTATATAAGCAATGTCTGGTTTGTAAAGGCTTAATTGCAATAAGTTTCCAATTATTTGAGCATTTATTTTTCTTTAATTTAGAGTTAACATCATAAAGGGTAAAGGGTACTAGCCAATTTAAAATCATGATAGCTAAACTTCTTAAGAAGTTTCTCAATATATTAGTAATATACTTTTCCCTTCCTTATTATTCTAACTCCTAAAATAATATTTGTTTCACTCGTGTCTTTCATTTCAAACTCTCAAATCCCAAAAATAATTTTGTTCTAGAAACTATATCATTATAGGTACTAAAAATTAACATGTCATCAACATATAAACATATAGTGACATATTCACCATTTTCAAATTCAATATACAAACATTTATCAACATTGTTAGTAGAAAAAAATCATCTTAAATTAAAACATTATCAAGTTTTTCACATGCCATTGTTTTGGTGTCAGTTTTAACCCGTACACAAGTTTTAAAAATTTACATACTTTGTTCTCTTGCCCAGGAACTATACGCTATTTAGGTTAAGTCATATAAATTTCTTCATTTAGTTCATCATTCAAAAGGGTTGTTTTTGACATCATTTAGTGAATAACTAACTTATGGATATATGCTAGAGCTAACAATACTTGAATAGAAGAAATCCTAGTAACTGAGGAAAATGTATCAAAGTAAACTATATTTGGTATTTGATTAAAACCTTTCACTCCTAATCTTACCTTATATATTTTTATAAATCTATGAGGATGATACATTTTCTTAAAGATCCACTTACACCAAATGAGTTTTGCTCCTTTAGACAAATCTACTAAAGTTCAAGTGTTATTTTCCTTAATTGAATCAATTTGAGTCTTAATGGCTTTATCCCAATGTTTTGCATCAGGAGCATTAATAGCTTCTGAAAACCTTAATGGATTATTTTGAATTAGGTAAGTATAGAAGTCATCTTCAAAAGTAGTTTCTTTCCTTTGACTTTTATTTCTCCTCAAATACTCACACATGACATCACTAACAATATTTATAGGTTGTTTAAATATATCACTAACCTTTAAAGAAAAAAATGTTCAAAGAACTCAATGTTTCAATTCGAATATAATATTATGATCAACTACATCACTTTTAAGAACAAGAATCCTATAGACAACACTATGTTTCACATAACTTAAAAAGATACAATCAAAAGTTTTAAAATTCATTTTCCTTTTTTTAAGATCAAGTAACATCACTTTAGCTAGACATTCGTGTATTCTTAGGTATTTAAGATTTTAAGTTGGTAACCTTTCCACAATTCATTAGATGTTTTACCAGTTTTCTTATGTAATATCCTATTTTAACAAAAAAACAAAAAATATGTTGTAAGAAGTGATTTTTTCCAATGATTATCAAAAGTACTAAAACTAATAAGTATAACATTTATTATTTATTTAAGAGTCCTAATTTTCCACTTAGCTACTATATTAAATTTAAGTAAATAGGGTGAGGTTACATCATCAATAATACATTCTTTAAGACAATAATCATTAAACAAAGCATATTCATTGCTTGAACCCTCTTAATTTTTCTGTTAAATTAATTATCTAATTTTATTTTACAATTTTAAAAATATATCAAATACTTTATTCTTATATTTGAATAAATACACTTTAATGTATCTAGAAGAATCATATATAGAAGAAGAATTATATATAGATTACAAATAATTTTTACCACTCTAAACATGAGTTGTTTAATTAATATACATATTCATTAATAAGTTCATAAATATTAAATGCAAAGAGACCATATATATATATATATATATATATATATATATATATATATAAATAAATAAATAAAGTAATAGTTATTTTACACACAATATTGAATCCAATTTTATTTTTGTTATGTAATTTTATTGTCTTTATAATTAGAGTACAAGTACGTGTACTTTTTTTTATTTTATTTTATTTCATTCAATAACTCTCCTTTTAGAATTTATTTAATGGTTTTAACAATCTTCTTGTATATTACATTAATTATTTGAACAATATTAATATTTGTATTAAGAATGATTAATTTGAATATTAAAATATTATGTTGCATCAAGAGAAAAAAAACCTAGTTTCATTTATAAAATTTACTATTATTTAATTGCCTCTATCTCACTTGTATTTTATTTTTTAAAATGTAGATATGTATGAAGTTTCGTTTTCCCATAGTTAAACATAATTAGAACATATGATTAAATTAACACTGTATCGGGCGTGAGAGATTGATTGCTCTCGATGTAATCCCAAGCATGAAAACAGATGCGACAATGCATCGTGTCACGTTCATTCAATTCCACATCATCTTTATTTAAAATCCAAATAACAAATAATACGCTAACGCATTCAGTTACATTCTCCTTGGTTGCTGCATTTCCCCATGCAAACAAAAACACGCACACGCATTTTCGACGTAGAAAGAAATCTGTGAAAAGTCACCATTCGCATTCCCTGCTAAGTCCCACTATATAACCGTTTTTTGGGATCCGTTTCTCGCATTAGTCGTTGTTCCACAAAATGGCGACCATGACGAGCTTGATCGGTCTCATCAACAAGATCCAACGCGCCTGCACGGTGCTCGGCGACCACGGCGGCGAGGGAATGTCCCTGTGGGAGGCGCTTCCCACCGTCGCGGTGGTTGGAGGACAGGTGCGTTTAGGTTACGCGCGCTTCTCTTCGATTCTGACCTTCTCTCGTTTTCTAATCGATTGATTGTGCTTATTGTATTTATTATGAATGGTTGATTGTGATTTTGGAATCGAACCAGAGTTCAGGGAAATCATCCGTGTTGGAAAGTGTTGTGGGAAGGGATTTTCTGCCACGTGGATCTGGTAATCTTCACTCACAGTGTTACTTAATTTGCATTTACGTTATATATTTTCTTCATAAATCTTGTTTTTACATGTTAACAAAATAAATATATTTAATGTCCTGAAAACATTTGAAATATCCAAGCTCACACAAGTGATATTTATTAGTGTTTCTTAAGCATGTTATTCAGGTTTGAATTATGGTTACTTTCGATATGTAATAAACATTTTTTAAAATAACTCTGTGCGATTAAGGTTTGATCGAGTTAGTATTTTTTTTTTTAAATAAAAAAAACACTGACACTATTTGAATAATATAATTTTATTATTGGAAAATTATAGAAAAAATATAAAGTTATGATTACGTAGGGATAGTTAAATAGGAGTGAAAGAGACACTAATTTGTGTTTCTAATCAATTTTAAATAATAATAAAGGTTATTATATAGTTTGTTGCTGCCATTTACTTGCATGAAGGAGCTGTCTTATGAGGAATTGGAATTCAATCACCTTTTCCCATTTTTTTTTTCAAGTATTTTATGTGTTTTACTTTTCTCAGACATTAAACGATTTACCTTTTTATTTAATACTTTCGAGGAGGATAGTAAACTCACTCTTATTTGTAATTGAGTTAGAGATTTCTTTTGAACTGTTGTTATTTCAATGTTTTCTTTCAGTTTTAAGAGTTTTTTTTTTAAAAGCAGACACGGCCACTAAATCTTTATTTTCATTGGATCAGAAAAGCTGAAAGATTATGGAAATAATGTTTGTTTAGTTTTTCATGACTTGTTTTGTAACCCGGGAAATATATAGTTCTGTTAGAAATTTTCACTAATAGCTAGTTATTGGCCATGGTCCTTTTGCTTTTATTTGAAACAATCATTGGTCATTATTCCGTTGATGTCTGTAAAGAATGGTTATTTTTATTCATCTTAACGCCTTTATAACATTATTTTTAATTATAAGGTATTGTCACAAGGAGGCCCCTAGTGCTGCAACTTCACAAGACAGATGATGGGAAACAGGAATATGCTGAGTTTCTTCATCAACCAAGGAAGAGATACAGTGACTTTGGTAATGATGTTTCTGACTATGGACATTTCTCTCCTAATTCAGTAAGATTTGCAGTAACTAATGATGAGCTCACATCATGTAAAGCCACTTGTATTGTAGTCTTCTATTGATTTAATGTTACTCGTCTAATCTCAATTTTTTGTTGAATATATGGTATCATGGGCTGAAGATTTATACTTAATTGAGCTTAGTGGACCACAGTCCGTCATATAGAGAGTGATAGATTGAATCATGAGCTGCAGAATTTGTTGCCACGATACAGAAATCCATCTGATTTACCTATAATTTGCAATTGTATTAGTTTTTCTTCAAAAGTAACTATCATTAAATTAAAATAATAATACAGAATTATTTGTCTTTATGATAGAAGAGCTGTGGTTGTATATGAGACCTAGGCTATCAGGCCCATTTTTGGCATGGGTATGATGCTATATTTGATGTTATACGTCCCTTGTTAAGCATGACTAACACAATTGCAGTAACAATTAATTTCATTTTAAATTTTCAATTATTGGATTGTCTTACTTGCCACATTTTAACTAACAAATGCATTACAAATTGGATTTGTCTCTGGATAGAATGATAATAAATCTTGTATTTCAACTAGAGAGATTTTCTTTGTAATAATCAGGTTTGCTTTCCATCCATGAATAGAACACGAACACCAAAGAGCGGCCATAATCAGTATTCAAAACCCTATTGAACAACATATGTTAAATAAATCCACCTAGAAAATGCTACAATGTGGCCCAACAGATGCATTAGAAAACAGAATAAGTCACTAAATAAAGGTAAGATAGATGCTTCTAGTGGCATCATACAGTCCTTATGTATAGGAGCATCAAATAGTGCATCAGACTGTCTTCATAGATAGTTGCATCAAACGTACTTGTTTACGAACCCAATATCAACAGAAAATATATTATTTAGAAGAGATTTGCAATACTTAAATCCTACATGTTAATGTTCCTTTGATTTCAGAATAGGAATGTGTTTTCCATGAAAGACTAAAGGTTAACTCTTGAACATATTACATTATGATGTTTAAGCTTTGTTTCATCATTTATTTGTTGAAATTATAGGTGACAATATATCACAGTAGCTGAGCTCTTAACTGTAGAAACTGAGCTCACGTTTTCCTCTTATGTCCCATGCAGCTGCTGTGAGACAAGAAATATCAGATGAAACAGATCGTATAACTGGGAAGACAAAGGCAATTTCAAACATTCCAATTCAACTGAGCATATATTCTCCACATGGTATTTATTTCCATCACCTGTTGATATAGCACAAGCAATTTAACTGATTTTATAACTTTGTAACGTTGTCATGTGTTTTTTTTTACCATCATCCCTTCTCATTGAACCTATTATTTGGTAATTAATTAAAGCACATGTGGTTTAAAGGTAAGGCTAAATTTTGTATGGTTGAACTATTTTTTTTTTTTTCTATACGCTTTCTTTCCCTGTGAATCAGTGTGCTGGATTTTCATTTTGTCCTAAGAATGAGTATTATGATTTAAGTTGTAATTTTGTTTTGAATTGATAGAGTTCACAGCGTCAAGAAACAGCTGACCATGATGAACACACACAGACTCACTTCAATATTGTAAAAGCATAGAGAGAAAACATACGTAATAATCCACCACCCAACATATCTTTAGATGGAACACACAAACATTAATTTGGTTCGTCACTATTATCTCAAAAGTAGTTCACTGTATCAAATGTTGAAATAAAAGAACAGCGAGAAGGAAATTGTTGTCTTTATATACACAAACTTTCTGATTGAGAGAAATATTTATTCAATACTTAACGTTGCCTTTATATAGGCTAATGATTTAACCATACACCATTCATTTCCTCCACTTATTTTTCTGTCAAAATAAACTCACTAACCACTCACTAACTACGTACACTATCAAATACTAAAGATTCGGTAATTAATAAACAATAATAAAAAAGTGCAATACTTGGTCAGAGTTTATATGCTGGTATTGAGTTTTCTTCTACTATGACAGCATTGACATATTTTGGATTTGACTTTATGATTCTTGTTGAACTTCTCATTTTTCTCATTTTTTTATTATTGTTTATTAATTACCGAGTTTTTAATATTTGACAGTGTACGTGGTTACTGAATTTATTTTAGCAGAAAAATAAGTGGAGGAAATGAGTGGTATATGATTAAATCATTAGCCTATATAAATACAACGTTAAGTATTAAATAAATATCTCTCTCAATAAAAAAGTTTGTGTATATAAAGACAACAATTTCCATCTTACTATTTTTTATTTCAACATATCAAATAGATATTTATTTAGGAATAGATTCATGACTTCGTCATGAATGACACTTAGTAGACATTAATTGTGCTGCCTTTGCTACCCATCATTATGATATGGGATTCTCCAAGAGTAGAGAAAAATGCATATTTTGATTTTCCACTTAATTTCATTTATTTGAAAATTTAATTGTTTCCTTTTTCAGAAAAAAGAAACTGGATTTCCAAGTTTTTGTTGTTTCATTTCATGTTAATGGTAGTTTCACCTGAATCTATATATTTCTCTAGATGATTTTTATTTCGCTTTTTAAAAGAGTGATTGTTACAAATAGAATATAACTAGTAATTACTAAAATATTTCTTTACTCTCTCTTCCTTTTCCAAGTATACATAACCAGGTGAGGCATAATGCATAATTCCATATCAAACCGATTGTCCTTATAGAAACTAAGCCTAGAGTGAAATGAAACCATGTATTTTTAAACTGCCTAGTCATGGGAATGACTGAGTATCAACGTGTTGTTTCACTCTTAAGGGACTTCCCTGAGAAAGAATTTGTTTCTCAATTGATTGAGTTCCTGGTCCACTATAAAGATTGAAAAATAATAAATAAAACCATGAGGAAAGTGTTGTAAATACAAAGTTAAATGACTGAAAGGATAAATTGAATTTATTGGTCCGGGGGAAAATTTTAAATATTTAAAGGGTTGTACAACCGACACTTTTACAAATAAATTAACCATTCACACTCTATGTTTTTAGGAAAAGGTGATTTAATGTGCTTTAGTGATGGATAACGTCCTAACAACTACCCTAACATTTTAAAATCTCCTTCCTTTGGGATAAACCAAACTCCAAACATGATGGGCAAGTCATGGTCTTTGGTTAAAACTACTGCCCACCGATAAAGTGACTATAACAGTTGGCTAATTTTTTAGAGCTAACATAACTGAATAATGATTTTCCCTTTGGTTTTATTGAAGTACAAGAATTAATATTCTATGAAACACATTCATAGACATCAAACACAATAAAATACGTGGACAATGTTTGATACCATGAATATATATTTATGTTATATATGTGGACTCTAAACAATCATTATTTTTTTTTATCTTTTCGTTATAATTATCTTTATATATATATATATATATATATATATATATATATATATATATATATATATATATATATATATATTTTT
>Ga0209489_107536_pt1:0-15000 | contig 16047 bp, 8 predicted proteins | sample SiratrowhiteBW_FD_187527 | JGI IMG/M metagenome (GOLD analysis project Ga0209489, IMG submission 187527) | Root nodule microbial communities of legume samples collected from California, USA - Siratro white BW (SPAdes) (version 2) | ecosystem: Host-associated > Plants > Roots > Nodule... | reverse complement strand
TTTAGCACTTATAATCACATATTTAAGTATTCTATCCTAGAGTTCTATTTGAAAGTAACTAACTAGTATAAAAACAAGTTACTAGCTTCTCTTACCTGAGATGATGATCTCTACAACAGTTCCTTCAATACTCAACAAAGATACTAATCCAAAATTCTAGAGATTTAGAATAAGTTAGCAGAACAAAACCAAATTTCAATATAATCCTAATTAAATTGAGAGAAATATTTTTTTCAACTATTCCTACTCAGATTGATGACGAAAACCTAAGGAGAAAAATAAAGAATAAGAGATCTTTAGAGCAATGACTCTAAACACCTCAGCTACTACAATTTTCGATCGGATTCTAAAATAGATGAAGTACGGAGTGACAAATTGGAGAGAAAGGAGAACTTGGGAGAGTGAGGGAGAGAAGAAGAGAAAAGAAGTGGAGGTGCAGGGCTTGTGTGCCTTTTGTGTTTAAACTTATTGTGCCTTACAACTCATTCTACATGCAACTTAAGATCGAAAGGACTTTTTCTACAGCTTATAATATGGTAAAGGTTAAGGCAGGGTAAAAGAAACTATTCAAGGCTTTAACACTTGGAAGAATTAAAGAACAATTGGGAATTGGCTTCAAAGAATAAGTAGAAAGCTACCTCTTGTCCTCAAAATCAAAATTATCATATGTCACCTTCATTTTTTCTATTTTTCTTATTTTCTTGCCTTTTTCAAACCACAAATCAAAATTATCAAAGAATAAGTAGAAAGCCACCTCTTGTCTTCAAAATCAAAATTATCATAAGTTACTTTCATTTTTTTTTTCTTCATTTTACTTCTTTTCTCAAATTTTGATTATTTTTCAAACTACTTTCCAAGCTGACCTTTCATTTAAGCACATTTCTAGAATTTTCTCAATAACCTTAAAGTAACATCCCGTGCTTATCTTTTGATTAATTCCAAAAAAAAAATTCCATAGCTCTTCGAAAATTTCAAGTTAGGGTTTCCATGCTTTTTCATATTTCAAGGCTTGTAATGAGCCAAAAAAATTCATCAAAGAAAAGGTTAATAAGGCTCAAAGAGTTGTACAAGGGAAAATGATATAAGGTAAGGTGTTGCCAATGATGATAAAGATATTTGATGAAAGTCAAGTGACAGAAAAACATGAAGAATTTGAGTTAGTGTTTTAATGTGTGTATGTTGTTGATCGGCTTGCAAATATCATAATCAATGAGAATTTTTCTAAGAACTTTAATAAGTAAACTTAATTTGTTTTGACATTAATTTGCAAGTAAAATTGTTATACTAAAGTTTTTAAATATCTATTTCTAAAATTTAATCAGTTGAAAATTATTTTAGTTAAATAAATTGACTCATTTGTTTTTAAGTGATTGTTTTTAATAAAGCATATCTATTATAAATAATTGATCTAAGAGCTTTGAAAATATGAAGAAAAACATGAATTTTTGATAGATCAGATTATACAAACCTTTTAGTTTTTTGAATGCATACTTTTCATTCAAGTTTGTGAAAGTTTTTTTTTTATCATTAATCAAAGAAAATAATTCTTGAAACATCCTTCAAATTTGGTTGTAATTTCACATTTATGTTGTTTGTAATGGATCTTTGTTTACAATTAGAAAGAGTTTTGAATTGTATATGTGTAGTAGGGTGTTTCACAAGTTGTTGTTGGATCTTGCAAATTATATCTTAGTGTAATTATGTATTATTTTTAAGATTTCAGTGGAATCTTTGCACAATTTGTAAGAAAATTTGATATAACTATTAAAGAAGAATGAACCAGTATAAAAAATATCGTGTTCTGTCTATCTCTGATCTTGTCTCTTTCATTGATTTTAAATTTTTGAATAATATGTTCTTATAACAAAATTTAACTCAACTAAAACAAAAATTTAATTGATTGTATTTATGTGAAATTGGTAATTTGTATAAACTTATATTATATGTAGTGCATTATTTTTCTGTTAAATTCTTGTTCATATATTCAAATGTTGTGATTGTTCTCCGTGTTTGGGTACTCTTGTATGAGTACTCTTGTAAATTAAAGTCAATAATATGTTGTTTTTGAATTTCAACAATCATTGTTACATGTTTTGATTCATTGTGAAAATTAAAACTCATTATTGTTAGAATTCAACAAACTAAATTTTTGTCAGGATTATAAAACAAGAATTATAACTGGATGTTTCAATTAATTGTTTTTCTACTCTTTGACAAGTAATATTATAGTAAATTGGTTTAATTGAAGAATTTCATTCTTAAAAACTTATTTTTGGGAAACATCTTGCATAGTTCAATTCATCCTTTTCTTAAACACAGTCTAAATTCTTTTTGTAACATCTCAACCTTTAAATAACTATATTAATTATTTTATCTTTGCCATAAAATAAGAGTTAAAAAATCTTAAGCTTTAATTTATATGATTAAATTCTCATTTAAAAATATTTTATGTTTTATATAGTTAGTCTTAACATTAGAAAACAAATCAAGTAGTTTTTAAGAAACATTGTGACTAAATAAATGAAAGTAAATATATATATATATATATATATATATATATTTAATTATTAAAAATAATTAATTAAAATAACTTTCTAATGGATAAGAAAAATTGGAGAAATTATGAGATAAGAAGATAAGATTATGGAATGTAAAATAAAATAATAACATAAAAAAATCCTTCATTAAATAAAGATAACATGATTTTAAATAAAATTTGAATAAAAAATAAATTTTTAAACCTGTAAATAGATGAAGTGGAAGAGGGAAAGAGAAAGTAAGAGGAAAAGGAGAAGAAAAGGGAAGAGAGACAAGAGGAAGAAAAGAAAGAGAGAGAAAAAAGAAAAGAAGGAAAAGAGAGAAAGAGAAAGGCACCAAGAGAAAGAGAGAGAGAGATTTGGAAGCAACCTTGTATAAGAATTTGTAATTTTTCTTCTAATATCTTTCCAATTAAAGGTAAGCCATAAGTGAGGTTAAACTCTTTTTTATGTTAATCTTAATAAATGTGTTTTATTAATTTTTTATTTAGTTTGAAATATCTTAAACTGTATATTATCTTACTCTCTTTGTTTTCCTATTTATTTTATTTATTTTATCTTCGGTTACATACTGGTCCTACTTATTTGATTATTTTATTTAGAGTTATGCACTGATTCTGTTTATTTTATCTCTATTTACACACTGATTCTAATAATTTTATTTATTTTATCTTTAATAACACACTAGTCCTATTTATTTTATTTACTTTATCTCCAATTACAATCTTATTTGTTTTATTTACTTTATATTCAATTATGCACTAGTCTTATTATTTATTTTATATCCAGTTACACACTGACCCTATTAATTTTATTTATTTTATCTTCATTACGCGTTAGTCGTATTTGTTTTATTTACTTTATCTCTCGTTACGCGTTGGTTCTATTTATTTTATTTTATTTACGTTATATCCAGTTACGCAGTGATCATATTTATTTTATGTATCTGATCTCCAGTTATGCATTGGTCTTATTTATTTTATTTATTTTATCTTTAGTTACACACTGATCTTATTTATCAAATTATATTTATTTAAATTTCTTGCTTTAATTCTTATTTTATCTTATATTTTAATATTTACATATCATTTTTATATATGATTAAAAAATACATGTGAAGTAAAAGGCAATTATTTTTTTATAACTTAGGAAAAAAGAAAGTTACTTATATGCTATATTATTATTTTGATGGTTGTATTTGTTTGAATGATGTGTACAAATTATTAATTAAAATAAATATTATATATCCTAATAGTCATTATGTTATGTGATTCTTAAAAACGTTAAGAGTATATCTATTAAGAATAAGAAAAAGTCCTAAGTTTTAAAGAGTTGAAATCACATTTCGTATATATCATATATATGAAGATGAAAAAGTTGTTGAAGAAGAAAGAGACGAATAATATAAAAAAAAAAGTATAAACAAGAAACATGATTAAAAAGGAAAAGAAAGAGAAAATAATTTATATTTCTATCATTGTGTGTTTCTATTAATGTTACCAAATGATATTTTCTGAAAATGTAATGTGTAAGTGACTCTTTTACTCATCACTAAAGTCTAACTAAGATATTTCATATTTATAATTTATATACAAGATTTTAAGCAATTATCAAACAATTATATAATTCTGAGATCTAATTAGATAAATGATAATACAATGTTTTATTTTCTGTAATTTATTATTTTACAATTTCTCTTATTTGATTAATTTAAAGTAAAAACACCTATACTTGTCAAACAAAAGACCTAAACATCTTTGTATTACTGGTTTATATAAATATAAACTAAATCATTCTAATAAGTCCATCAACTAGAATTTTTATCGTAAAATTGTCCCTCATTAAATTAATACTATTTGATCCTTTATTATTAATTTAATTACTTATTAATTTCTTTAAATAATAGGTCATGTGTCTCTCACATGACTTAAATCTTATAGTAGATTAATAAAGTTATTTTAGTTTTAAGTCTTTTTTTTTTCAATCTAGAAAAAATATTTTAATCCTGTATCCATAAAAAAAAGTTGTTGAAAGCAATAAATCTTTCATGAATCATACATTCTTCTTAGTTCTTATTAAGTAAAAATTAAACAAGCAACAATGATCAAAATAATAATAATAATAATAATAATAATAATAATAATAATATAATAATAATAATAATAATAATAATAATAATAATAATAATAATTTTGGTATAATAATATTACAATAATAGTGGACGCTCATCAACTACAAATGTATAATAATTTTGGTTGTAGATGATAAGTTGAATGTTAGAGACATCTGATTTGGTAAGAAATGAGTTGTATAATGGTTTGGGTGAGAATATATGAAGAGTGGTTGAGGTGAGTGGAGGTGAAAGAGTTGTGGAGACAGAATTACATGCGGTGGCATAAATAGAGTGGAAGCGTAAATAGCAAAGCTCAAGAATGTTTCAACTTCATTTTCAAGTACCAAACTCAATTTAGACCTGTCACTTTTTTTTTCAAAAGTGAATTAAGACAAATTTCAAATTAATTTAAAATCATTTTATCCCTTTTTTTATTTTATTTTAATTCTAAATTTAAAAAAAAAAAAGGAGGAAACTTGCTTCATCCAAAAAAAATAGAATTTTATTTTTAAAATTAAATATGGAAGAAATATTTTGTGTCGACCAATAATTTATATTCTTATGTTGAATGGTTCAACCTTATCGCAACTATCCAAAATAATGCAACGTTGCCCATTGCTCATCTTAGATGTTCAGCAACGCGGAGCTATTGGATAAGTCCAGAAAAAGTCAAATAATTATGGACTATGGTACGGGGGACTGCTATGATGGTCATCACTCATAGGCTATGGATGCACCAACTAGAGTTTCGTATTTTGTCATTCCTTCTGAACGTCTCAGGATGGGAACTGCCAAATAATAATATAACGTCCACCAATCCTAACTATTAAAACTTTGAAAAAAAATGATAAAAAAATGAGTTCGTGTGGACAACAGATGAATTTTGATTCTCTAAGCATTTTCTTTCAAAATGTAGACAAAAGGAAAATATCCAAATAGACATAGAATAATATTTGAAAAATTAATAAAATTATAAAATACAACCATAAATTTATTAGTAACAGCAAAGTTCAAGTTATCCTTGAATTCCTTATCTTCTAAACTTAAAAATACATTTATAATTTATATTCATTATTCTCAGTTCTCACAAGCATACTTCAAAATAAGATTGATCTATAAAAATTCTCTAACTACTAACAAAGGACGATTTCAAGGACTATTTCTTCAGAATTAAGTTAACACCTAGGTCAATCGTTGTTATGCTAAAAATATATATTGACAGGTTTAATAATTCTATATTAAATTAAAATTTACTCTTACGGATCAATATCACTGTATTGCATTACGTTATTTTCTATTTTGGATTAAAAAAGCAACAATTGTAAAAAATGTAAGAAATATAAAATGATTTAGTTGACCTTGTTTTGAATGAACTGAATAAAAATTTAGCTCATTAACAAACCAAAATGGATACAATTAATTCTCTTTGATTCTATTGTGTCTATCCCCCACCAAAATCGTAGAATCCACCATATAACAAGCATAGCTTTCTCGTTTATATACACTCATCAGTGACTGACTGACTATGTACACACTCGTCGACGCTTTAAAAATGCAAATCTATTACACCTATCGTAAAAAAACAGATGTATTCAGATATTATAGCTATGCTCTAGCGGACTGTACACCATTTCATCCGTTATCCCCAAAAAACAAAAAATTCGCAAAATTTTACACCTAATCTACAACCAACTAACTATCAATCTTCAGGGCGATGAATCTCACCCATCATGATCCGGTTACTGGAGACCTTGAAACCAAGAAGAGAAGGATCAATCTGTTTTCCTTTCTTCCCTTTCTTTTTCCCGCCTCGAGCTGCTTGTGCTGCATCAGATGACTCAGTCCCAACTCCACTGCCTGCATGCGAATCCACCACCACCTCAGGAAGAACGGGCTTTTTCAGCATGTCCATAAATGATGTCTCTGATACAGCACCTTCACTGAAGGAAGATGATCTAAACCGAACCTCCTTTTTCCCAGCAGCCTGACCCTCTGTCATGCTACTCATTGACGAATTTGCAGACGGTTCTCGTCTCCCTGCCATAGAATCTTATATTTCAGACAGCTGAAATGTTTAAAGGAAAAAGGTAAATTGGGCTGTGAAAAAATCACATACCTTCACTAGATGTCAGATTTATTAAGTTATTTTGATTGACACTGGGTACGGATGGCTGGTCTGACTGGACATCGGGTGAAGACAAAACCCGAGATACATGGGGGCGCTTATGAAAAGCATTATCAAAACCTTTTGTTGAAGGAGGTATCCTGTCAATAAAGGATAATCAAACCTATTTAATAATTATTTTTTCCAATAATAATTATTCAGTTATATCAACTCATCCATGTATGCAAGCATATGCATTAAGACTAATGCATGAACCATAGATATATCCAAATTTCCATTCTTTAGACAATAATAACTCGAGTATATAGACAAAAGTAGATCAAATTTTCATTCTTCTGCTACTACTATCTAAAATGTAGGCCCAGCCCATTTTCACCATTTTGGAGGATTAATTACTTGTATCAATTTAAGATAAATTTAGTCAATGAATTTCTTCACAGTTGCACTCAAAAAGGGAATACTAATTATCTGCAAACTACTTCAAGTGAGGAAAATTTTGCAGGTAGTGGAAAAGGTTCAGAACAATATTATGGGCTATCCAGAGTACAACAACCTAAGGCAACGCCTACTGCTAAATGATATACAGGAACAGACAAAAACTAAAAAAACAATAAAGCACCACATACAGGAATGACTTTGAACTCAACAAATGTGTAATGCAAACCGGTCAGCCAGCAAGATATCAAAACATTGAGGAAATTTCTGGAAACCCAGTTAACCATTTTCAATTTGGACCTAAAGGAACATTTTGCAAAAAAGATGCTACCTGTCACCAGAAACCTCATCTCCACGTGAATTATTCAAACCCATCTCTCGACCAAATGAGCCACCATCACCACCTGCAGAATCTTGTTTATTATTTTCAACCATCATAAACAGGAACTTCAACAAAGGACAACAGTTATGTATTATTATTACCTGCACTGCTCAGTGAGCTATGTCTACTATGGGCAATTGCAGGCAGTTCCATAGAATTCATGATGCTTTCGACTTGCTCTGACATGTCCGACATCCCAGGGACTAAATTGCTAACTGTGCCCATATATTCATGTCTCTGGCCCTTATTTGCTTCTAACTCAAGTAAGTCCTTTTCCATAGACGATTTACCAATCTGAAAAGGAATTCTGTAATTGGGATGTAAAGGGTCCATGTTAGCAGATAACAGTGATTGCTCCTCAAGTAATGAACCAGATCTAGACCGAAGAGGCATTCTATCAGTGTTCCCAAGATTGTTGTATTGGTCAGTGATATGCATGCTGGATAAATGATCATGGATTAAGGCATTGGAATTAGTACTCTGAGCCCTTTCTAAAAAATGGTCATTCAGATGGACTTGCTGATGATCAGGCTGAAGCTCAAAAGGATGCAATATTGAACTAGCCTCAGGAACATGCCAAGATTTGTCACTTCTTGATGAAAGAGGATGCCATTTATCAACAGATGATGGTTGTGCAGATTGAACACCCAGTTTCTTATGAAGTAGGTCCATAAAACCTCGAGCTGAACTGTCTTCATGAGAGCCAACAGATGCAGATATGTTCAGATCTGTTGACGAAACAGTATCTCCTAACTCTCTTCTCTGCCTCACAGCTTCAAGATGTTGCTGTAGTTGCACCCGGGGATCAATCCAGCTATTTTCCACATGTCCGTTGTTAACATGGAGTGAACTCTTGAAAGCATCAGGGTGGTGACCGAAAAGATCATCAGATGGTTGTAGATGATGAGAGGATAAAGAATCCATTTGATCACCTCGATGTAAATATCGACGACGATCGTGCAATTCCCTTCCTTGGGAAATAGGTGCAGACCTCTCAAACATCATAGGATTATCATAGAACCCTCTTTGGTTCTGCTCAGGAAGATTCCTCCCCAAATAATTTAATTGCTCCTCTTGTGTCACAAGCCTCTGCTGCTGTTTGTGGATATCTGAAACATTAAATCCTGCTGAATGACCTAGTTGATGGGTTCCAGGATTTCTAATCAACTGTCCTGTTTCATTAATTGGCCATGACCTACCAAAATGCCTTTCTCCATCTAACCCTAACTGTTGTCTAAGAGCCAAAGATAACTGCTGTGCCTGCAACTGATCTTGCTGAAAATGAAGCTGTTGTTCAGAAGGCAATATATTACCATGCCTTGCTTGCAACAAGAGGTCTGACAAATCAGCTTGCCTTCCTTGGGCAGCATTGAGGCCCATATTTGCTTGGATAATATGTTCCATTGATGGATCAAGGTGCCTTAAAGAATGTGAATTCAGCTGCAAGTCATTAATATATCTCCTCATTTGTACCTGATCTAACAGGTTATCCCTAGAAATATCATGTTTGGACTGCCCAAAATTGGGATCAGGGATTGGCTGCTGCATAAACTGCTCATGAAGCAATTGTTGAACTTGAGACTGTTGCTGCGGCTGAAGTTTCATTTGTTGGTGAAGTAATTGTTGATGATGCATATCCTGCTGTTGCTGAAACTCAAGCTGGAATTGTTGAATCTGATGTTCCAGAATGCGTTCAAAATCTGATCCAGTATTCTGCATCATCTGCTGCAGGTTGGAGCCCATGTTCTGCGAATGAGCAAAACCTGGAAATCTCTCTAACTCTGACCCATTAAGATGAGCAGGGAAATGATTAGATATATTACTCTGCTGCTGAAGCCTTTCTTTCTGAATTTGTCCCATATGGGAAAGGAACTGATCTTCCTGGAAATGTCTACTCATCCCATATTTATCAGCCCATTTCTCCCTGAAAGAAGGCTGTTTAACCATGCCACTAACAGAGCTTAGTTGATCAGTAAAAGGAGCATCTCTATCCATTAATGGATCTAGAAAATGACCCTGATCACCCAATCTCAAAGAACTATTGGAAGATTGTGCACGCCTTAAATGAGAACCATCTCTGAGTTCAGACATCAATAACCCAAATGGGTGCAACTTATCAGCTTCATGGTGAGAATCACTCACTGCAACTTCATTGGCAACAGGTTTTCCAGAAGGATGAGAATGCAAAGCGTTGACATCCATGGGCCTCATCAAAGGTTTATCATTTATGCTTCCAGCCAATTTTGACAGAGAGATATCTACAAAAACAAATATATGAAAAAAAGAAGAAATAGATGCATATATCAGAAATAAGGTCACATAAATTGATAACAAAATTAATAGTAGACAGACATGACAGTAGCAGTATGAGAAAGCCAACAAATTACCGTCATCATGTCCAACAATATTACTGAAGCTCTGATCATCAGCGAACTTGACCTCAGAGTGATAACTTTGATTGGGTATTTGAGAAGGAATACCAATACTTGAGCTAGTATCAGGTCGGGAAGAAGACCAAGGTTGATCATCACTAGCGGAAGACCCATCATAATCAAAATTATGCACATCTACCTTTAGGTTCCTTCCAATGGCATCAGAAGGTTCTGATTGAATAACCCTATTACTACCAGAGCCTAATCCTGACTTGACTTTCAAATGAGGCATAATGTCACCAAGTTCATGAAACGGTGATCCTTCAGGAGCATCTGACAAGCGAACAGGTAAGTCCATCCCAAAAAATCCTTGTTCGAACCACAAAATGATGTCAATCCCAAGAAAGGGTCCTTGAATTTCCCCTTGAGGATCCAGATAGCACAAACTCAACTCCTCAAGAGCAATAACACTTTCAGGCACATATGCCTTCTCATTAATTTTGAAGTCCTGTTGATTAATACTTGGATTTTGCTGCAGAGATGAAAAATCAAAGAGTGTGCGACAATCATCAGGTAGATTGCTATTCATTTCAGAAGCACCAATCGAGTCAACACCATTCCGATTAATATGTTCTAGAAAAGCAGAAGTTTGTCCCTGATGGAGATCAAAAGTTGCTGATTCAGCAAATTTGTTTCCTGGAATGCTTCCGTCTCCAAAGCTGCTAACAGAACTCTCATCTCTGCCATGCACACCAATTGCTGGCATATGCTTCTGCTTGCCTTCTTGAACAGTTGCAACTTCTAAAAATGATGATTATTTGTATACAATCAATATATGTAAAGAAACTGAAAAAACTTTACTTTCAGCACATTAGCACAGTAGAATATAAAACAAATTGATTTCTCACCCCCAACAATGTTTCTCAATAAACCACCAGCAGTTGATGCTGAGCTAATTAATATTTGATCAGAATCATCTGAGACATCACTTCCTGATATAACCTTTGCACCACTGCCAATGGAAGGTTGCTGTTTTCCTTCACTTGCAATAACAGGACCTGAAATAAGCCAAGGCTGGAGACGATAAGAAAAAGTAGGAAGTGAATTATTTTACAGGAACAAACAAATCCATGCATATATGTTACCTAAAATATCATCATTTGACCCACCATCCCTTCCTTTAAAGGAGTAGCCAGAGACTTCACTGCTAGTAATTTTTCCTTTCCATATTTCTTTAAGGACAACCTGAAAAAATGCAAAAGAGAGAATCAATGTCAATGCTGAAAAGAAAATGACCCTTCAAAAATACAAAAAATTGAAACACATCAACAAGGCATGATGGAAGTCTTTCATCTTTTGCATTTCACATACCTCTTCCTCAGCAGCTGGAGCAACAAATGCTAATGGCTCAACAGAACCATGTTGAGTTAAGGGCGATGTTTGCTCCATCTCAGAAGGCACGCTATCAAAATTTGGATCAACCTTTTGCTTGCGATATATATCAAGGAGCTTACCCCTTGGGTAGTAATAAGAATCAGCACCAAGAGTAGACTTTCCCAATATGGTTTTATTCCTATCCACAAGTGCAGATCCAAGACTAGAGCCTATAGGGGACCTTACAATTTGTAGGTTTCCATTAGTGTTTGCCCTTCCTCTTCCTGGTGAAAATCGCACATTGGAGCCTTCTGTACGTCCTTTCTCCAGCCCAAATCCAGGTGCAGCACGGTATGTAGCCACACCAGTAGCTTGAGCTTCCAAACGGTGTCGTGGCCTCCATTTATCACGAGAATCAGTGTCACGGTCAGACCCAATGCGATTGCCAACACCAGAAGATTGCTTTTCAGTGTGACCATCTTCCTTCTCAACATCATTTCTTTTTTCACTTCGAGAATCCTTCTCTTTATCTTCAGGACCCCATCTTGATGACCACTTATTCTCTCTTCTAGAGTCATGGCCAGAACCACGGCTCTCATGCCAGCGATCAGAGGGCAAGGATCTATTCTCTGATGTTGAAGTATTCTCCAAACGACGATCTTCTTTTCTACGATCCCTTCTCCCAAGCAAGCTTGTTTCCCTCTCCTCTTCACGCCAGCGGCGGCTGATGTCAACATCAGGAGTTGTCCGCCTCCAGTCTTTCTTGTCCTGAGACCCTTCCAAACGCCAACTATCTTTCAGTATGGGATCAGTTGAGTTCACCTGGTGCAAAATGCCAAGTAGATGGACGTCATTCTATCATTTTTCCAAGATCATATCAAATTCTACAGTTTACATAACCACTCAGATTGGACCTTAAACACATTAGAATTCAACTTTTAAAAGAAAACCTGATTAATCAACCAAATAGATATTAATCAGTTACATATTTGTATTAGAAAAATGCCCAGAAAATCCTACTGTGCTAATTGGGAACCTAAATCAACATTAATAGTTCAAACTACACCCCTTGATTACATGAGACAAACGGGTAAAGAAAAACACTTTGTGATTTAGTTGGAAGAATATTCTAAATGAAAGAAAACAACTAAAACACAGTGCAAGAAGATCTATCCTCTCCACTTTATGTTTAATAACAATAGTAACAGGCAAATAGCAAACAAACTCCTAAAATTGCAAAAAAAATATCCACGACCAAAATTCTTCCCTCTCACTGTTTCCAACAAGTTCAGTGCCGGTATTGTAGAGAAAAAAATTGAATAAACAATAGCGACATGTTAAACTCACACGTTTCTGAAATGACAAACTTTCAGCGACCAAAATGATTTAGAATAACAATAGAGACGCCGATAGATTTCATGAAAGGGGGAGGGTATCTGACAACACAGGAAAAACCAAAACATCAAATAACACGTACCCCCACTGGATTGGCAGTTGTCCTTGCATCAACAGGTTTGGAATACAGCCACTGTGGGGATAAGGGTATGCTGTTGTCAGATGACAATTGATCTGAAAGTAAAATGTTTCATCAACCAACCATAACAATTTATGCATTAAAGAGAGAAACACAACTAGATTTTAACTTGGACAAAAGAATAAACACAATACCTTTCGAATCATCAAGTAGTGCTGCAATCCCTTTCTCCCCGCCATGTCCTCCGGATGCTTCATCTAACAAACCAAAATGCAAATTAACATACATGTCATTCCAATTTGCTAATATATATTTTTTTAAATGCCTACGGTATACAGTAAAATAAATTGGATAGAAGTATTTTGAGAATAAACAAAATGCAAAAACAAATCAAAACAAAAGGCAGTTATATTGATTCCTCGTGAGGTACAGAGAGTAGCTTCTGAAAAAACAATATAAAACCTATATCATAAAAGTGCTTAATGACGGGATCTGCAATATCCATCAAAACTTACAATTACATATCAACAAAACCTTTTTGAAAAAGTCAACAGGCAAATCAAATCACCCAGCCACACACGCCGAAGAAAACAAACCCACCAACAGCACAATCAAATCAGGTTACTTATGCAATAAAAAAAATCACGATAATTCCAGATTCAGATTAACAACAGCAGCAAAGTGAGCTACTCCTACTCCCTCCAAAACCGGCCTTACAAAACCACACTTCTCAGCAAACAGCAGTACATCCATCACAATACATACTCACTAAATCAAAACGATGCTAACATAGATCAATCCTCAATCCAAAGTCAACTCAACCCACAATTAAAAAAAAAACACTAACAAAATCAAATACAAAAAAAACAAAAATAAAAAACAAACAAATTGCAGAGCCACACAAGCATGAACAGGCCCGTCTGTCGGGCGCGCAATTGACACGAAGAACAAATCCCGGATTGAGATTCAACGGATCCAGACAGGGAGATCGAGCAATGATTGCGAGACAATGAAAACGTGTGTTTCAACAAACTCGGAAAAAGCCCTAATCGAAAGTTGAAGGGAATTGGAATGAATCAAATCAAATCACCTCTGAGGGAATCGGAAGTCTTGGAGGTGAAGAGATCGTCGGGGAGATTGACCTTGCCGTCGCCCATCGCCGTGGAGTTGGTGATTGTCAGAATTGGGAAAACAGAGAGATCCGAAAAGGAAAGAGAAGAAGGAGAGGAAATGCGAATAGGTGAAGGAATGCGAGAGAGATATAGGGTTGAACGTTGAAGTGCGCTTAGAAGATTGGGAGGGTAGGGTTTGCGAATTGCAGGGTATAAGATAGATAGAGAAGGAGAGAGAGACAGAGAGAGAGAGAGAGAGAGATAGAAAGATAGAGCGAAGAAAAGAGAGAGCGAACGAATGCGGTAAGGGTTTGAGGGCTCACAGGGTGTGGTGTGGTGTGGTAAACATCAGAGCAACCACGAGACTGTCATATATTATTGCATTTTTTTCTGATTTAGTTTTTTTATCGCAATCCTCACATAAATCATAACAGTTTTAATCTATCTTTTTTCTTTTACTTGGGTAAGTTTGTTAGTGTTGATATTATAGTATTTTCGTGATTTTGTCTCTATATTTGGGAATTTTATTCAGTTTGTACGTCAAAATATTTGGAAAGTTTAAATTATCTCACAATATTCATAACCCCTAACTTATAAAAAAAATTATTCTAATTTTAAGATTAGTGTTTAATTTAAGTTTTAAACTTAAAACGCTTTATCCATTAATGTCTTTCATTCAAAACATTACTTTCTTAAACAACATTAAATACACTGATGAAAACAAGGGAGTCTGCCCCTATTTGTATCCTTTTTTTATTATAATAAAAAATAATAATATAATTAAAGATTAGATAATATGATAGTTATTAAAATAAAATAAAAATATTATTAAAAATTCTATAAAAATTATAAAAATTCAATACAGAAAAAATAACAAAATATTTTTATTAATTTTTGTAATGTTATAATTAGTTCATAGGAGTATTGTTGTAAACAATTGTATTAGACAAAAAAAAAAAAAAAACAATGGCATTCAAGAGTAGAACATTAATTATAATAAATTTATAAATAAGTTAATTTATAAAAGTTTTCTCATATAGCTTTTTAATTTGTTTAAGCGGTATAAAAGCTCATTT
>Ga0209489_107535_pt1 | contig 16048 bp, 9 predicted proteins | sample SiratrowhiteBW_FD_187527 | JGI IMG/M metagenome (GOLD analysis project Ga0209489, IMG submission 187527) | Root nodule microbial communities of legume samples collected from California, USA - Siratro white BW (SPAdes) (version 2) | ecosystem: Host-associated > Plants > Roots > Nodule | place: USA... | reverse complement strand
AATTTTATCAACAAAGAACTACGTAACCCTGATTCTCTATCCTCGATAGAGATACGTAGGAGCGAGGTCAAATCCTCGTCGGGCCCTTCCTAAAAAAAAATAGATATTTGTTTTGTTATTATTTGTATTTTATTTTTGTTTAGGAAATTATTATTTGTACTTTATTTTTTAGGAAAAGATAAATATTTAGAAAAACCACATTCTTTTATTTTATTTAATTAAAGGTACCGTCTTAGGACGGGCGTTGTGGGGGTGCTAATACCTTCCCCACACGTAACCGACTCCCGAACTCTAAATCCGGTTTGCAAACTTGCCTTATCTTGTTTTTGATTTTCCATAATTTTTCCTAATAAATTATGGTGACGACTCCTCTGTTTTGAAAATAAAAATTATTTTTTGTTCGCCGTCCCCGTCATGACCCCGGTTGTGACACATACCTATCACCAGACAATCTATTAGAATAAAAAACATAATCTACTTAACTTTAATAAAAGCAAAACACAATAAACACAATGTCGTGACCACGTCTACGACTGGATTGACGGCGACCCAAAAAAATGGAAACGGTAATAATATTTTTGAAAAATGGAAAGGTGTTGAAAAAGAGATGGAGTCACCACCATAACTTATTAAGGAAAACCATGGAAAAACCAAAATGGGGAAAAGGTGGTCTACAAATCAGAGAATGAGTTCGGAAGTTGGTTACGTGTGAGGAAGATATTAGCACCCTACAATGCCTGTCCGAAGACAGTACTTTAATTAATATGAATGACAACAGATATGGTTTTAAGAATGTTTAAATTTTCAAAAAAATACAGGAGCATGTCAAAAACAACACACATAATTAAAAGTAAAACAAAACAAAATTGGATTTTAAATTAAAACGGACCCGACAAGGTTGGACCTTGCTCCTACATATCTTCACTTAAGAAAAATGAAGAATCAAGACATACATAGTTCTAAAAACAAGTTGAGTTGCGGTTTTCTGTGTTTTTTTTTTCTTTTGGGTTTTTTATAACTTTGTTATTATGCTCGGCCTTGGAACCTAGGCCGAGTTGTATGAAGGTGCAATGAGGAATGGTCGACCTGTTTAAAGGTTTATGGAGTGAAAAGTCGAGTTATGTAAAGGTTCTGGGATGAAAGGTCGAGTTGTTTAGTGATTCTGGAAGGAAAACTAGCTATGTTGTGATTATTGAAGGAAAGTCGAGTTGTGTGGTAAATGTGAAATGTAAAGCCGAGTTGTGAAGAGTTATTGGGAATGAGACAGCCATATGAACATGTAATGAAGCAGTATTCGGCTAGAGCTCAATTTTGTGTGTTATAGTTGTAAGTTGAGGTGCTGTGAACTTGTCACCGAATGTAACTTCACTCACAAAGGCTAAGTGTTGGTCTGATTGAGGTTGTTTAAGATTTGAGGCACCAGAACACACCAACAAGTGTGACTTGGTTCTGTGCAAGGCAGAGGCTAAGTTCAGCTCGGTTTAGTTGAGGTCCTTCAGGTTTTGAAGCATCAGAACACATAAGCAATTGTGACTTGGTTCGGTATAGGGGCAAGTGTAGTTCAGATTATTCTGTGAGTGTTGCAGAGCAATGAAAATAAAAATATGGCTTGCATGAAGTGTATTCATTTTATTCACACAGAAAGCCGAAGTGCAACATCACCAGAGCCAATCACAGTGGCTTTTCTGGCTAAAATAAAATATGTTTCTTACTTCACCAGAAGCAGTAAATAAGCATCATTATTTGTCCTCTTACTCCCAAACAAAGCACTCAACAAATTTATACTATGCTATGCAAAACGTATATGGCCAGCACGAATATCATGAAGAATGTGAACAATGAATTTCATTAAGCAAGGAATGTAATGAACGATGAAGCAGTGGCATATGATTAAACAGTGAAAACATTTACTATCTCAGCAGAGATAGTGGCTTATGCTTGGGTCACTTCATAACATAAAACTTAGAAGGTAATGAGATATGAATGGAGATGCTGACCTGTGCCACTTCACAGAACAGAAGCAAACGACAAAGATGGATAATGACTTTAAAATATGAATCAAACCAGTAGAATGTGGCTTACTTGTTGAAGCGTTGAGTCCAGAAGTAGGTGCGTACGACTCCTTCTTCCCTAGTGAGCACAAGCTCTTTTTCGACGACTTCCTCTTGCTCTTTCTTCTTTGTTAAATTCACTTTCTGGTGAACGTTCCAATCTCCTCTTAATCTCTCACTCACCGATTCTCTCCAATGGAAAGCGCTCTCTCCAATTTTAATTTTCCAACCTCTAAAAAAATCCCCCTCACCTCTGTGCATAAGTGGCTTTATATAGGCATTGCCAACGTTGTTTTTTGTCGGTTTGTGTTCTGATTTTATGTAGGTAGCCTACCCACTTTGCCTTTCTTTTTCTCAAAATGACTCAACGTGGGATGTGCCTTTACCTGTGATCTTTTGTTGCTAGATCTTCAAAACCACCTCAGTAATTTTCTTGTTAAGTGGTGCAATCTGTGTGAATGAAGATGCAATGAATACTACTCTACCAGTAGGGGTGTGTCACATGACTTTTCTTTTCTCTTTTCTTCTTCTTTTTTATTTTCTTTAATTTTTCTATTTCTGATTTTTCCTATTTTTTTATGATTTTTATACCCAAAAAATGAAATGTAAATATTTTATTATATTATTATTTTTTTATATTTCTTTTTCAACCGAACGAAATTGGATGTTGACACACAACTCAAAACATAAATTGAATAAATTAAATAGAATTGAAATGAGCAAAAACCAAAAATATACTTACAGTCTAGCATAAAAGAAATAAATAAAAAAAGAAAAAGAAAAATGTATTCCATACTTAAAACCTGCAAAAATGTTCCATGAAAGAGTAGTCTGAGCAAAAATTGAGGGAACTTCTTGTCTTGATTCTCTAAATGGTTGCTAGACATGATAATTGGATGCCTATTATCTTGTATCCAAATTAGTACAAGGCTTCATGTCTATAGAAGGTGCCTGTTGACTAGATGGCAAAGGAAGTCTAGGAACATGTAGTAATCTCCTTCTATGGAAAAGGATATTAAACTTGAAGAGGGTTTGTACCTGTGATTAAAATAGGAATTGGATGTATGGCAGAATTAATCTCAACACATATAATACACATCGGAATCACAAGTACAACTCATATCAAATTTTGTTAAGTCAAAATCTAAATCAGAATCATGAAGTGAATTTGACTCTTGCTTAGCAAAATTTTCAATTATAGTGCAGTCTTCAATATCTTCAAAAATTTCTTCCTCTACAATTTCTTCAACCCTTTCATTTTTACAAAATGACATGATACCTTCATCGCTTAGAGGTCGAAAGTTTTATGCAGAAGATTATCCAATTGATCAACTTGCTTGTGTAATTTAACGAGTCTAATCTCCACACTTAGCTAAAATTTCATGTTATTTTGACTCAATTACCTTTGAAGCTCGTCTAAAGATGATTTTATTTGTTTTGAAAGGATGGTTGACTTCGCTCACATTTATTATAATAAGGTTGTTGAAAATATGGCTCATAAGACTGTAGTGGTTGCTAGAAATAGGGCTCACACTACATTTCGTAATTGTTTTGTTGATCATGTTGAAGTGAAGAATAATTTTCATATAAAAGTTAGTAAATCAAAGAAGTTAAATCCATATTCACAAAACAAAAAAAAAAGAAAATGAAGAAAAAATAAAAGAAATAAAAACTACAAATTACTTCAAAACTAAAAACAACAAATTAAAGATAGAAAATGCAGACAAATAAGAAGATTCAAAACTAAAAATGTCAATTGAATTCCTTGGCAATGGTGTCGAATTTGATATTTGTCGTTCCTCAACCAAATTAAGACAGTTTCAGTGTAGATCATCTAACATAGTGTAGATAGTCTAACACTAAAAAGATGATAGTATAGATATGGTTAGTTGACCCGAAGTTATCTCCCAATGAATATATTTGTAAATCCAAATAAACAAAGTTTGAAACTAAACTGCAAGCAATAAAATTAGAAATAAAAATAAAGTAAAAGGGGATTAGTGATTGTTGTGTAGAAGAAAAAATAAAAGATGAAGAATAAGAGAATCAATAGTAGGTTTAATCTCAAGTTCTTTTAATAACAAATTATTAATCATTTGATATATATATATATATATATACTATTCATTCAATCTTCAAAAAGGATCAAATTGATCAAACATTCATCAAGCAATTCATTAGAATCTAATTAATGAAAAATGTGTTCACTAATTCATTCAAAACCTTACTCGTCTCCATGCATACTCCTCAGATTCTTTTAGTCGTTTACCTCTCGAATTAAGCAAACAAGAGATTTTTCAAAACAATGCAAACTAAACAAAATTCCAATTAAAGCATAGAATTGAATTATCAACATACGTTCAAAACCAATTCCAATAACAGAAACTTGAACTCAAAAAGACCAGACTGTATAGTGCAACATGTTACATATATTGAAGAACAAAACCTTAATTGCACAAAACCTAAGAATTATTGTGAAATCACAAGAGAATCAAGCTAGAGGATTTTAATCTTCCATGCAAAGGCAAAATCAAAGAATTATAAAGAAGAAAATAAAACTAAGTCCAAAATGTGTTGTGCAACTCTCAAGCCCCTTTTGTTCTTCCTCTGAAATATGTATTTATAAGTTTCTTATCTTCATGAATTTGAATTAAGATTTTGTCTCAAATATTGTCTTTCAATCCTCCTCAAAATAATTTTTTCAATCGTCCTCAAAATAATTTATTTCCTTCTTTGTTACAGATTTTCTTGCAAATATCTTCTTTCCAATTTTTTCTAGATTTTCGTTCTCACTTATCTTCCATATATTTTATTTCCAATCTGCCCCAAACATTCGATTTGGATTTTTATTAACTAAGCCCAACACAATTCAATTTGATGGGAGAGATATTATAGAATATTTCATGGAGATTTACTCTAACTCAAGTAAAAATTACAAAGAATTATGTTTGTAGAAAATTTGAATAATATCCTTGTAGAGGACTTGATTGAATTTGGAATTTATTTCTTTATAAAGCAATAGAATAATAGAATTTGTATCTTTTTTCCTTAGAGAAATACACTTAGTTGTAGATGGTCTAGGAAGACCCTCTAATGATATTGTCTCATCCTTTCTCATTATAACATTCTAGACTTCAAAATAATTTAATTCTTTATTTAAAATGATATCATCAAGGCACAAAATCTCTGTAGATAATTAGAAATAAAAAAAATTGAAAGAGTATGCTTAAATCCAAATTTAGCCAACAGCCTCAATTAAGGTCCAATTAATCTTGATTATGTAAATCTTATTTAAAACCGTGCATTTATTCTCAATTACAATTTAAGAAAGTCAAGGTTAAAAATTCTAAGTGTGAATAAAAATGTACTTATCATACACCTATCAATACTCAATATGTTTAAAAATCTAGTTTACCTTGTATAAATCTAATCTGACAACCTCTAGTGATAAAGTGATTCCTACACTTAATATTATAGACTCTCACGCTCAATTTACTATATGAAACCTCCATTGGTTCTTCACTACATGATATCATTGTCTATTTGACACAATGTATCATCAGAGCCTAAATATCTCATTTGTTGTAAGGTTTTTGAAAGTATTTGTTCAATGATTATGGATGGAGGTTCTTACTGTAATTGTTGTAGTTCCAAGTTGGTGGACAAGTTGCCTTTGGCTATTAAAGCTCGTCTGAAACCTTACAAACTTCAGCGGATTACTAATGAAGGGGGTATAATAGTTAAAGACCAAGTAAGTGTGTCAATCTCCATTGAAAAATATAAAGAAGTTATTTGTGATGTAGTACCAATGGAGGTTGGGCATATCTTACTTGACCAGCCATGAAATTTTGAAAAACAAACTTTACATGATGGTCTCACTAATAAGATTAGTTTCCTGTATGAGGGTAAAAATATCATTCTTTGTCCTCTCACACCTGAACAAGTGAGAGAAGATGAAATAAAAATGATAGAAACATTAGAGAAAGAAAAACATATAAACGAAAGGAATAAAAATAAGTAAAAACTAAAAGAAGGAGAGTCAGAGTTAGTTACTAGAAAGAAACGTGTATGCTTCTTAACTCCTTTGGAAAAAAGTACAAATTTTAATTATTCTTGTGAAAATTTTCAAAGACTTCACTTTGATAAGTCATTGCATTACACAACAGTGGCAACAAAGTGAACAAGAATATGCCCTTCATGATTCAAATAAAAATCCTTTTAAAAACAAAAATAAAGGGTATTTTTGTATTCAATATTCTTTTATTTGCAATAAAATTCATTTTAATCTTGTTTTCTCTCTTGTACAAATAGATATTTAACTCGGTGGAAAATGATGAAGTGAACAAATGAAGTTTGCAGTCAATGAGCTTCATGCAAGATCTAAAGACAGATCTTTTTCAAGAGGAAGGATATGATGCAATCTTGCCTCTAACACTACTGACAAGAATAAAAAGGTCATTGAGGTAGGTCTTTAATCAAAAGCTTATAAGGAGTATGGGCCTAATTGGGCTTGTTTGGATCTCTAAAGAAACTTTTTGGCCTAAGTTCAAAATTAGAAAATATCACTCTAGAGACTTTGGAGCTTCAGGATTATAAAATCTTTGCTTGTAAAAATTGTATAAAGTAGTGTAGAATTTATTTTGGGCCTTATATTTTGTGTCAAGTAAAATAGAATTTTGGGCCTTGTATTTTGGGTCAAGTTAGTATAGGAATTTTAATTTTGGGCTTTATATTTGGGCTAAAAAGTATAATAGGTTGTCTTGAATTTTTGGGCTTTGTATTTGGGCCAAGCCCTAACCCTGAGAGAGATAGAGAGAGTTAGCGCCTAGGGTATGAGCTAGGGCTTAGGTAGCACCTACACATGCTTCCCTTGTTCCTTGCCACCTGTCACCTTGCCAATGGAGAGGATCCTCTCCATTCATCGCTTAACATGTGTCATTCTCTAATTAGAGAAGCTTGTTTAGTCTTAATTATTTTTCCTATAAATAGAGGTGTTATCCCCTTGTAAAATAACTTTGATGAACGCTACCAAAATGTTTTCAGCACTTTTACTCTTGTCAAAGTTCTTTCTAGATGTGTCTTACACAAGACCTTTTCTAGACTTTCTCTTAAGTGTTGACCTAGGCTTACTTTGAAAAATTCACCTCCAAATCTCCATCCATTCAATCACAACAACAATTCTTTCACTACATCTACTCCAATTTTCATTCAAAACATCAAACTTTCAAGAAGAAACACATTGAAGCATGTAATTGAAGCTAGAATTGATCACCGCATTTATATTACAATATCTAGTGACCAAGTTGTTGCTTGAATGAAAATCATCATTGTTTAATGACAAAAATTTTGGTTGAACAAAAATCTTTTCAAGTAAAGAGATTTTTCCTTTGTCATATATTTTCTGGCAATTGCTTCCTGCACGATACAAAGTGTTTCCTGCACTTAGCAAATGTTTAATATACCAATAATATCGTTATCATTTTTATTTTTAAATTTATTTATTAAATAATATTTTTCTCTCCCACACAAGCTTAATGGACTCACGTGCTACATACTACTAAATTGAAAAAGAAAAAGAAGTTAACGTATCTCTCTCATATATCATTTAAAGGAGACTCCTTTAATTTTAAATTAATAAAATAAGATTTTTTACTTTATGTTTTTCTTCTAGTTTCTTTTTACTTTTTTCCATCGTATTATTTGTTATAGTTTCATCAAATTATAGAAATTAGGAAGAAACTAAAATTAAGTTGTAAAGAAAAAAAAATATTTTTTCAATTAATTGCATATTATTTTATTTTTTTATTAGTTTGTTAAAATAAGATATTTTATTGTTATGATATTTATCATTTGAGATGAAACATTATTCTCATTCAAACAAAATATAAAAAAAAATTATATAAAATAAATAAATAAAATAGAAATACAGAATTAAATACGAGAAAAAAAAGTTGCTAATAACAAATTTGATTGTTTAAATTTTTTCTTTTACTTTTAAATGTGTTATTCATGCAATAAACTTTAAATTATTTAGAAAATACGATTAATTTTAAAAATTAAATTGAACACATTATTTTTAAATATTTAATTTTGTAATAACAAATGATATATTGCTTAAAAAATATAGATATTTTTTAATATTTATAAGATTGTATTTATTATTTATAAAAAAAGTTTGTTAATATTATCTATCATCAAAGTTTGTTAATATTTATTAAGATCGTACTTATAGTTTTCTAAAATACTAAAATTATCCTTGATATTTATAAATTATTATCTCTCATCTTCTTTTATTTATTTTTTCTTTTACAATCAAAATGTCTTATGATTTTTGTAATTTTCCTATAACATCATTTTCTATATGAAACAATTTAATTTTCTACACTTTTTTATAACATATAATGATTTTCTTTTTCTTGCAACAATTTAATTTTAGTTTCTTCCTAATATGATGGAAGAATATACAACAAATAATGTAACATACAGAGAAATTAGGAAGAAGAAACAGAAAGCAAAAAACTCTTACTTTACTAATTTAAAATTAAGGAGATTCTTTAATATATATATATATATATATGAAGGAGGAAAAAACCTTAATTTCTTTGAGAAAAATCAGTAAAAAATCTTATTTTCTTAATTTAAAATGAGAGAGAGAAAAATAAACGTTAATTTCTTTGTTTTTTTTAATTTGGTGGTTCCACTGATAGAGGGCGTGAGTTAATTAAGCGTGAGAGAGAAAATAGATTATTTAATAAATAAAAATAAAAATAATAAGAATATTATTAATATGTTAAAAATTTGTTAAGTGTAGGAATTAACTCATATCGTACAGAAAGCAATTGGCTATTTTGCTTGGATAATCAAATTGTCACTTAAAGCAAAAATCATTGAGAAAAGAATTTTTCTTATTGTAATTTTTTCTCAAGAAAAAAAAATACAATTATGTGATAACTTGAAAATGTACTAAATCATCAAATTTTCCAACTTTTCGTGATACGAGCGTTTGGTAATATCATCATTAACTATGTTTTGCATTCAAAATCATATTTGCACACAAAAATGTAGCACATGGACTCAACATTTTATCACCATCAATACAATATGCGGTTAAATATACAATCTTACCTCAAATTCATTCAATTTTTATTCAAAGAGAATTTAAATAGAAATAATTTAAAAATAGAAAATATAAAAATAAATAATTAAATCCTTAAAATTTTAATTTATATACTTAATATAAAATACAAATATTTTAATTTCTTTTTAAAAACATATCTCTATTAAACTAAAATTAGTTATCGTAACTATCTAAGCTCTAGAACTCAATGTATCTTCAAAATACCTGTGCTATGTCTAATTTTCTATCCCTTTATCCTTGAATCCATTAGAATTAATAGAAACTCTAGAGATATAATCGTAGCTCTTTTTCTTAGCTTAAGATTATCAAAATCCAACCATTGTTGCTCCAAACATGTTCTACAGTAGATACAAAGGTCAAAAATAAATAAAAATGTCAAAATAAAGAGAAATTCAAATTAACTATAATTAACGATTAATTCAAATGAAAATCACAGCGACAACACTTAGCAAAAATATAAATATTAAACACAAATTTAAGTCCATTAGTTTAATTATAAGACACAAATGTATCTCACAAAATTTATTTACCAAACTTATTTATAATAAACGTGCATCCATACGCTCATTTTGACATTTTCACCAACACATTTTAATTATAACTTGTCTTGCTACGCACCCATTTGTAAATTGAGTAGTTAATAAATTACTTGGAAGTTATTGGCATTCAAAAAGTTGCATTTGGACCAAGAACTTTTTCATATTTATTAGAACTTATAGTTGGCCATGATGAAGACTTGTTCCAGAACAGCATATAAATATGATTGCAAAAATGAAATGGTGGCTGAAAACTAACTTTATTTTATCACATCAATTTTCATTCTATAAGTATATAATACAAATTTGGTGCTTATTAATATCTTGCCACTTTAGTACGTGGAATCTTTATAAAAAAAAAACATATAACTCAAGATTCATTCTTTCCAACTAGAGCAATTCCTTTGGAGGCATCCCAAGGCACACCAAAAAGGATTGAAGTTGTAAAGTGAAAAGAATATGTCCTAAACAAATTGTACATAACCCCCCTTGGGAATTTCCAATGGTTGAGTTTTGGTAGTTTTCTTTTTATTATTTAATTATTTAACACAAAAGCCAGTGAATAAACCATCGAGAAAGAGAATAAACTTAGCCATGTAAAGTGCATTAAAAAAAATAGTTATATGTAACACCCTAGACTTTAAATATAAACATTTTCATTAGATATTTAAATATAGATTAACTTAGTTGTAGAGATTAATCATTTTCATCAAATACAACTTTCACCATTTTTATCACGTCAAATAAAGTAATATCCACTTTCAATTTATACATTTACAGAATTAAAAAATATTGTATTCAATTTTAAGTTTTGATATTGATGATCCATTTTTTCATCGCCAAATTAAATGCACTTATATTTGTTTTAGATATGAAAAATCATATGTAGAGTCTTTTTAAACCAACCTTGAGATAAACACTTCAAGGAAAGAAATATAAGAAAGAGATTCTCAAACTAACTTATTTACAACTTAAAACAAAATTAAAAAAAAAATTACAGATTAAATTTCAAGTTTTCTTTCTATTTTCCCTTTTACAAGTGTTTCCGGAGAAACTAATCTTAATGTGTACTTTTATTTTCCATAGCTAGAAGCTCCTCTGTAAGGATGCTGTAAAAGTGCCTATTCTTTCATTTCCACGTCAAAATCTCATTGAAACATAAACTAAACATGTAAAGGCTTTAGAAAATTCACGTCACGGTTAACTCAAAACAGTTTCCAACACAAGTTATTATAGTGTTCGTGCATTAAAAACAGAAAAAACACGATATTGCTTATGACACCTAAACTTTTCATCCTCTTTATCTTTCTACTCGTTAAGTATTTAATTTTTGGAGTCACGTGTGAGAACAAATGGGGGTGTGTTAAATATAAACATGATTAAGAAAAAGGAAATTTTTTTAAAAAATAATAATAAAAAAGATGAACAAAATTCCCTCCAATTGATTGGTAGGTACAAAGCAGGGTTACTCTACTCTACTCCGCCCCCCCCCCACCCACACACCTCTCTGCCCCGCCAAAAGGAATGCGTTTGTGACGAATGACGATTCCATGTCTGCAAAATGCGCACTCTCTCTCTCTCCTTCTCCTTTTTCTATATAAAGCCTTCCGTTTACCTCTTCCCTTTCAGAAGAAACCTCAATTCTCTCTTCTCTTTCTCTCTCCGCAAATTGCTTAACCTCTTCAACGAACAGGAAGAAGAAGAAGAACGAGCATTCCTACTTTCTAGAACTTCGCGTCATTCAGGTCAGATTTCTCTCTCTCTCTTTCTCTCTCTTCATGTATCTTTCTCTGTGATATGATTGCCACGTGCTTGAATCGGAGAGTTAGATCCGACGAGGCGCCTGAGATTGTTGCGTTTCTTAGTTTTCGCGTTCTAATTTATTCATGACGATCTTGCTCTGGTGTACTCTTCTTGACTTGAAGGAATTCAGAACGAGAAGTTCGTTTCTGTTTTGCTAACGAAAACGAAAACGACCTCGTTTTGTTTGCTGTATCTCTGTTTTTTGCATGCGTTCTTGAGTTTGGTTTTATTAGTTGAATGAAGTGCAATTTTCATGCGTGCCAACTTTTATGAGAGAAGATTGACAGTTTGATGTTTATTTGTGAATTTAACTAATCCGTTATCCCGTACATTAGAATCAATTCATAGTTAGCATGATATATTCGAATGGAAACGTAAACTTCACGGTTAGTGGTATCGTTGACGCGTTATTTAAGCCTATGTGAAGTGAAGGATGAAAAATCCAGAACTAGTTATGGTCCAATTGCGTAGAATTGTTTATAGGAGCTTCTCCCGGTAGATATTTTGGTGGATATTGGAAGGAGAGTACCAGAGGTGACATCACGTTAGCGGGTTTGTGGTCCCCTAGGGTGTTTGTTAGTTTGTTTCTTTGGACTCAGAGCGTCTCCGAGAAAATTCGCCCACTTGTTTCTTGAAATGCCCTTTGCGACCTTGTAGTTTACTATGTGAAGCTTCTTTCTAAGAGTGCTTTGGCTTTCCTTTGTGTGTGTGGGTAGAGGATGGAATGGGAACTTTAAAAGAGAAAGGAAAGATCATATTATGATATCATAATGCCGAAAAGAAGCGGTAGAAATGAATCGGGGCCATGGCTTCTGAGGATAGGCCTTTAAGTTAAAGATGACTCTTGTTTCTCTGTAGATCAAGCAGGACATGTGACTCACTCAGGCACCCATGTGGTAGCGTTTGTGGATGCCAGGAATGATGGACCCTGAAAAAGTTCAGGTTTCTTCCGTTTTCTATATAAGATAGATTAGTTAGAAATACTTTTCTCTCAAGTTTCAACACCCTGCCTGGTCAAATTATATGTGACCATGCATAATCTGCCCAACTATTGTTCGTGGTAATGGGAGTGCCTTTTTTTTAATTGAAAATACTCATTATTTGTACCTTGTCCGTGTTTAGGTAAAAGTTAGGAACATGTTTTAGAGAGTTTCAATACATGTTTCTTGAATTACTAGATAAAAAATGACAAAGGAAAAGATTGTTGGTTGGCAGTATAGTTTTTCAACTTTCTTACCTGGGTATAACTCCCCTTAGTATGTTACTTCAGCTTTACTTAACTAGAATGAGAATTGAACTTGGGTGATTACTGCTAGTATGAGAGTAGTCCTGCAGAAAACATCAAATAAGGAAGGTTATGTTATGCCAGCGGCTTCGCATCTTAGGAGCGCATTCTATCTAGTATAAATGCCCATCTTTATTCAATTGGTATGACCTATGTGCCTGCTACTGAGAAGTGGATTAATTTTCCAAATGGATTTTAATTCCTCCCCATCAGATTGTACGTAGAGATTAACTTTCCCGTTTCTTTTTTTTTTTCACCGGACTCAGCTTCGTACTTTTCTTTCTTTTCCTTACCCGCCGTACCAAAAAGGCTGTTCCGTTTCATTTCATACACTTTGATAGGGCATTATGGTGAACCATACTGCTGGAGAGAATAAAAATCTTGAGAGTCAATTATCCAATGGATCTTTTAGACCAGTACTGATTGCAGAGACACAAGCAAGTTGACTGCCACTGGCTCAGGCAAAAAAAGTATAAAGTGGTGAATTAATATAGTATCTCTTGGTTCAGGAGCTGCGGTGTAAGGTATAGCCTGTAGACTCATGAGAAGGACATGGGCTGGGTGTAACGATTAACAGTATACATACAAAATTTTATACAATTAAATTAACTGCATTAATATCTTTATTCTCCTCTATTTTTCAATTTTGCAATCCAATTTATGTTTTCTTGTTGAATTTAATCTCATTATTTTTCTCGCTCCTGTTATTATTAAAAGGATATCTTAACACTTAATCAACCAGCGTAAAATTACATAATTAAAATAGTAAAAACACTAAATTTGTTCAAAATAAAGTATGAAATTTGAGAAATAGAAAAATTAGAGGGGGCAACAAATGAAGATATGATAATTTTTTTGTACAACTATATAGCTAGGAAGACAAAAAAATATGATATACATGCATATTAATTATATTTTAACTCTATCATGTGGGTTGTTATATTATATTTAATCACTTTGATAGAGTGATTAAATGTAAATAAATATGTAATGAAAGTATATTGATAGTGTTTTGTATTGATAATAAATAAACTATATAAATAAATATGTAATGAAAGTATATTAATACAAAATAACAAAAATTATAACAACAATTAAATTTTAATTTGATAAAATAAACTAGTAGGATAAAAAAACGCAACTTACATACATTGCTAGTGTTATCACTAATAATAATACAATAATAATTGTTTTTTAAAAATGTGAATTTCTCTTTTATTATTGTCAGCATAGTGAACTATTTGAGGATCGCATGCTTAAGAAAATAATATTTGGATATTCAATGTTATTCTATATCTTAATAAGATAGAAGGGAAATAAAAGATATAAAAAGTAACATGATGTATTTAATGTGAGCTAAATTGCTAATTGATGGGTTATTGTTATCTTGTACTCAATGTTATTTTTTTAATCTCATTTTTCATTATTGTTTTTTATCTATGCTGTTTTTCATTTATTTCTCTATTACTCATTTATTATATTTTTTACTCTCTCTCTCTCCATCCCCCCATCAATTATTTTCCTTATTTACTCCTCAAAGGAAAACAACCCACTTGCTCTCTCATCACATATCTACACCGTTTTGGCTTTTTATTTCACTTTTCTTTCTCTACTACATCACTTATCACTTCTAAGTTCTATAATCTTTCTCTCTTCTTTCTGTTGTCACGGTCTCTCTTTTTTCATCTCAATCCACGTCAAACTCAATAGGTTATCGACAAAGTAAGTATTTACCTAAAACATTCCTCATTTCTAGCTACTTCGTTTTTCTCTTATCGCACCATATATACTCTATCTGTCGAATCTACATTTCTCTTCTCTCTTTTTCCTTAGGTGTCTACTAACCATGGAATATTTTTCTTTTCAAAATATAAAAAGGAAGAATCTTCTCTTTCTTGGTCGTCACATACGTGCAACTTTCTGCGTTCCACTATTGTGCTAAAAACTGTCATTTTACCCCAGATGCCTAATAATTATTCTCAGTATTTTCTTAAGGAAGTCAAGCCAACTTTTCCTTATGATGCTGTCGCATCCCTTTTTTCGTCAGCTCATTCTTTCTCATTTATCTTAATTCCTGAAATTCTCTTGAAATCAACAGTAAAGTAGCATCGCTGGGTTATTATCCAAAATATTTATGGGATTAGAACGGTTTTTCCACCCTGAAATGTCCTTTCCACGACAAAAGTGTACTTGTGTTAAGCTTGTTAAAGTGCTTTATACGATTCTTACCAAAAATGGAATGCTTAGACGGCTCGTTCGTTTCATTGTTTAAGAAAGATATCCCCTATAGTTTGGGTCTTGACACACCCCTTCTATAATTGGGATACGTATAGACATCTTAGTAGATATGTTTTTGTTATTTTGTTTGAAAGTGAGACATGCTACAGTTGCAAACATTCAAGGATACTGATTCATGTACATAAACAGGTTAGAAATCTATTCACGATTCTGTGTTTTACACATTCCAATTCGAAAACTGGAAAAATCTAATAAACCTTCCCCATACTTTAAGGCGATTTGAAGTTAAGGGAAAAGTGAGTAAATAGGAAAAAACCTAGAGAAACTAACGTCAATAATAATAATAATAATAACAATAATAATAATAATAATAAAAATAATAATAATAATAATAATAATAATAATAATAATAATAATAATAATAATAATAATAATAATAATAATAATAATAATAATAATAATAATAATAATAACAACATAGGTGAATAAGTCTTTGTGTAGATTGAGAAGTGGAAATAAGAGTCAAATAGAAAAAAAGAAGAGTAAAAAATTGAATAATGGAAAGTAAAAGATAATCAAAGCGAGATAAGTTAAAAGTTTTAACTTTTTACTATTTTTTTTTCATTTCTCACTCACTTTATTTCCTTTTTCATTTCCTTATTTTCACTTCTCAGTTCAAACAAATCATTTTTTGGAGAATAAATCCTCTTTAGAAAATGATCACAAGACGAAATCCTAATTCTTTAAGAAATTTTATTAATATTCGAATTTCAAGTGAGTTTTTTTGTGTTCTAAATATAAAATTAACTTTTTGGTCTTACAATAAAAAACTTTTTAGTCTAAATGTCCTTAACAAATATTTGGAATTAAAACATGTTTTTCTTTATATTATAGGACTAAACAGATTACTTTTAAATTTGAAGTTAAAAAATACATTTATTTAGATTCAAAGATATATATATATATATATATATATATATATATATATATATTGTTT
>Ga0209489_107534_pt1 | contig 16049 bp, 5 predicted proteins | sample SiratrowhiteBW_FD_187527 | JGI IMG/M metagenome (GOLD analysis project Ga0209489, IMG submission 187527) | Root nodule microbial communities of legume samples collected from California, USA - Siratro white BW (SPAdes) (version 2) | ecosystem: Host-associated > Plants > Roots > Nodule | place: USA... | reverse complement strand
TATATATATATATATATATATATATTCAAGATATCACTGTTACTAAGATATCCTCTTAAGATATCATGTGCATCAGTATAACACACAATTATAAATAATTATCAGTATTTAGAAAACAACATATATGCAATATATGCACGTCAAACAAGGTAAGCCAGTGTTTTAAAATATCACATACATATATTCATATATATATATATATATATATATATATATAATTAGAAAAAACGTTCAATGTACATAATTTTGATAAAGTGCTTAAATACAATAAAAAAATTTACCAAATATAAACAAAATCTGAATAACCCACCCAAGTTAACTCGTAACCCAAATAACACATATTTGATTGATTTGATAAGTCAAATAGTTAAAATGTAAATTTTGAAATATTAAATTGGAGTTATACTATATTTGTAAAGTTAGGCCTAAATTGGATCTAACTTGACGATGTTCGAGTCTACGTTATATAATAACAAATATGTACTTATGGCTAAAGTCAAATCATAAATTAAAAAATAATGCATACTTTAGAAAACTTTTGAAATTATTTACCTAAAGAAAATATTACCTTATATAGAAGAGAATATAATTTGAGTGAGAGCCTCTTATTTAAGTAATATTTTCTTAAATAATTAAATAAAACTTTATGAGAATTTTATGTCAAAATCTCATAAACAAGAATCTCCTTACTTAAATGGTATTCTTTGTTATTCTTTATTTAAGTATTTCTAGAACGAGAAGTTGTCACTTAAGCAAAATTTCATGAGTAAAATCTTATTTCTTTTAGTCAACTCTTTACTTGTGTGAAAAATTCCTAACTTTAGTAATATTTTTTAGAAATTTTCAATTAAAATATCCTTTAAGTAAGAATTATTTGTCTTAGTCGTGAATGCAAATATCAACACACTTTAACTTAAAAATTTGACAGTTATTGAATTTCATACTTTTATTTTTACCACTTTTCTTTTAAAAAAGTAATTCAGTTTTAATAAAATATTCTTACTTGAGTCACCACCTCCAATAAAAATAAAATATTCCATCATGAATTATAACTTAATCAAGTTTTAAAGTGCATTTTAACTTGGTGTTTGACTATTTTCATACTTCCAAGCTTATAGCAAGTTTTAATTACATCTAAGCCAAATATATCCTTAATATCAACCCAAAGCTTCTTTAGACTTACTAATCACAATTTTCATGAATTTTAATATATAAGCATACGAGAGTACATTCAACAGTTCCATACATATATATATACATTCATTGATAATAAAGAAGTTGAAATCATTAAAATTTTTCAATCAAAATTTTCACCAAGTCAATTATATACTTCAATTTCAAATATTTTAACAAAAATATAATTTGATCTTTAAATTTTCACATGCAATATTCTTAGCTCAAAAATGCATATTATGTCCTATAACTAAATTTATAGTTTTAAAATAAAGCTCGTTTTCTTTACTTTTTTTATGTGACCTTAAAATTAAAGGAATGATTTTTCTTCTTTTTATTTTTAGTCTATAAGAATAAGTTAATTAACCTCGATATTAGTCTATTTTAAGTTTTGTTTTGACAAAGAGTTAGGGAATAGAAGTGTTTGTCTAATCTATTCTCACCATACTCTTTATATAAGGAGAACTTATATCATATTCTTTATATAAGGAGAACTTATGTACTTATTTGATAACTTTTGTAGAATAAAGATGTGAGTTTTTATCTTAAGTGAGTCATATGTTAAGTGATGAGTCACTCCCTTTTTTGTTATCCTATAATAATACTTATTGGTTTATCTATCGTGTGTTGCATTGATGGATAATCAAAGTTTAAGAAGCAAAGAGGTTCCTTCTTTAGGATTTTTCATCACAAGTGTCGATTCTCCATACTTCTTTATCACATAAAATTGAGAGGCATAAGATTCTTCCTAATTACTATCATTATTTATTCTTGTCCTATGAATTAGGTCACAAGTGATAAATCATCATATTACTTATCTTATGAAATTTAGGTGACCCAATTTACTCTTCCAATTTACAACATTATCTTCATTTTAATTTTCTATAAATTCTGCAAAAATTAGTATAATGATTCATCGAAAGATGCTTCCAAGATTTTGTCTAAGAGTACTTTCTTGAAGCTTGAGTGAAAATATTCTTAAACCCAAGCAAATCTCTCTTGGATTACATCACCTAAGGTTTTCCTTGTAGCCTAAGAAATAAAAAAAGTCGAAAAAAAACATTCTAAGGAACCCTTTGACGCATTAAAAATTGAAATCATAATCATTAAGCATCCCATAATCAAGTTTGTTCTTATCAAAAATGGATTAGAACCTTTCAAGGTGGAATAGGATTGACTTTGAGGAAGTTAAACTTTAATCGAGTTTTATAATAGTTGCATAGCTTTGTTAATGAGACACCGAGCGGAGAATCTTTTGCATGTGAATCTCCACTCAGTGTCTCAGTTAAAGCAATGCAACTATTATAAAGGGAGATAGTACTCGGTTAAAGTTTGACTTCCTCAAAGTCAATCCTATTCCACCTCAGAAGGTTCTAGTCCATTTTCAGTAAGAACAAAGTTCAAACAAAAAAAAATCACTTTTACATCTAATTATCTTAAACATTCATGTACCTTACTCTAGACAATAAAGGATGTTATGGATACCATATCTTTACCATCTTGTAAACTCGAGTTACCATGAAAGGGAGAAGATATTTTAGTTTTAGTGTTTAGAAAGAAGGAGAAGAAGTTAAAGAAAAAAAATAAAAGGAAAAGAAGAATAAAATGAATTCATTTTATAAGTATAAGAAGGAACTTTGATTTTTATTAGTACTTCACACACTTATCAATATCATTCATCTTTTTTATAGATATTTTTGTTGTTCAAAAACCAAAAAAATCAACTTGTTTTCATCATTGTTTTACTATTTTATTGTACTAATCTTACCCCTCAACTAAATAACCAACTCCTTCTTGCAATGTTGTTTTTGTTTTCAAGAATAAATCAATTTCATCAATTCTATACTACTTGCTAAAGTCTCAAAACATTTCAAGATTGATACAATATTCTTTTCAACATAGTTTTAAATTGCTCCATTATCACAATTTATAAACTATATGTTTTTTAATAAATAAAAATATATAATAAAACAAAATAATATTTATGACAAATATAAAAATTTGTATGAATTTGGATATTTATAATTGAGTTCTTATTAAAAAATTTGTTCGATCGAGTATTCAAAATATTTTTTATTTTTAATTAAGTACCATATTGTTTCATTTCTGTCAATCGTATAATATCGTTATTTCTTTATTTTTTTTTCTCTAACTCTCTGAACAACTCATGTCTTCTCTCTCCAATCTCTTTCAACTCATTCTCGTTCTTAGAAAAAGAAAAGGTAAATTTACTAACGAGTTTGAGAAGATTAAGTAATATTTTACACTTTCATCAAATTTCTTGTGACTATTCACATTAAATAGATAATAAAAACTTTCATCGATTTTAATAACATCTAAATATATTTATATTTATAGTATTTAAGTGGTTTGGAAAACCTAGATATCACTTTTTAAAGATTTCATAACTCAATATTTATATTATATTCATTAAATATTACCTCCTGGACAATCACCTTTCGATAATCCTTCCAAATATTCAATTTCATATTGTTTTCATAAATTTATTTATTAACACCTCACAAAGGTATTGTTAAATTTATAACCATATAATATCATTAGATACAATTCTTACCATTTGTTCGTAAGTAAACCATAAAGTTACATTACCAATCACAACATCATATTAAACATTTATTTCTCAAATTATATTAGGCCTGAGCAAATAAATCTCAACCATCCAAACCAAGAAATCTAGAGAAAAATTAAATGTATATGTTCATGGGTGGAAGATAATATTGAATAAATAAAGTTGGATAAATGGATAATAACATACAAGTGATGATTACAATTTTATGAATATCTAACTAGATCAAAAGTGATGTTTTGATATTTATAAATTTGTAGTTTTATTTTAAATTTTATTTTTGGTATGATCATTTCATTTTATTAAAATTTAGCAGTAATTTTTATATAAATTCATAATTCATTATAGAAGCAATTATTAAAATCACACCTAAGATTTTTTTCCAAAGATTCATTAAATTTATTTAATTCTTTCAAAGCTGAACTAAATGTATTTTCTTTTACAAAGAAATTTAACCAGATGTAAACTAAACTCGAATAAAGTTGAAAATAAATTTGAATAAATCTTTACTTTTTAAATTATCTATTATGAAATGTGGTTAAGTGGATCTAGTTGAACTTTTCTGTCACATCAAAAGGACCCTTAAATAACACCCAAACATTAAAGTGGATAAATACATTGTTTAATGAAGGTGGAAGATTTGGTTAGTTGTATACATAATAGTCAACAATACATGTAAATGCATATTTTAATGAAATGGTAGACTCTATTGAACCGACATGTCAAATTTGTTTATAGTATTATACAAGTGCAGAGACACGATAAGTTTTCAATTTTATATTTTCATATCATATTTTCAATGTGGCTGCAATGAACCTTCTTTAATCTTCATTTTCATTTTTATAATTGGTCAATGTTGAACGTAGTTTTGATATTAATATATTTAGCTAATTCCGTGGGCATGGTTAAGGACAAGGAGAGGGATTTCAATTTGAAGTATTTTATATTATAAATCTTTTATTTTGACAAAGTAATTGAATTTCTTTTCCTAAGATGAAATTTCATTTTAAAACATAAATTTTTAATATTAAAATTTTCCAAAAACAATATTAGTCAAATTTAAATATTTAAATAATATTTAATTAATCAATTTTTAATATTAAATATTATTTAATAATTTAAAATACAAATATTAATAATTTTTAAATTAAGATAGTGCACTTTTACTTACTTTTAGAGGTGTATGATTAAATAGGACATGGAATATGGGTTGACACAAATCGGCCGAATACAATTTGGGCCAGATGGTCCAAATCAGCGGATTTCTCTTTGCACCTCCATAATTTCCTTTGGCACTCCCATAAACATAAAAGTTCTCACTTTACTCTTTTGATTTATGGAAAAAAGGCTTTAAATTGTACGATCTAGAAGTGACTGCTTCTTCCTACACCTCCATATCATCTTCTTGCACCTCCATAGTCTAGGAAAATTTACCATTTAACCCTTTTTAAAACATTTCATACCCCATAATATCCTCCACCACCCTTCACATCTTTTCTTCCTCAACTTTGCCTGCACCCCATTCCAACGCCACTGCACCCCATTCGACGGCGGCTGCACCTCCCCTTCCACCTCCACCTCCACCTCCACTGTTAGTGCTTGTATCCCAGTTTGCCAGTGCAAATCTACATTGAGTGCACCTTGGTTGCTTGGTTATTGGCTTGGTTCTCCATCATTGTTCTCCATTCACGGTTTGTGAAAACCGTAACCCACAAACTTCAACTTCCATCATTTTGGCACCCATTCAAGCAATTGAAAGGAAGGTAAGCATCATTGTAAGTTTAATAGGTAAGCATCATTGTAAGTTTAATTTTAGATTGTAGAGGTAGTTGTGGTGGATTAGTGGCGGAGGACGGCGGTGGTCGACTTTTTTTTCACTGTCAAACTGTTATACGATTTGTAGAAACCGTAGGTAATTCAAATTTTCTCTTATGCGGTTTGTACAAACAGCAGAAGAAAAAAAAAATTGCTACTGTTCTACGGTTTGTACAAACCGCAGAACAGAAAAAGATGTTCTTACGACTTCTACAAACCGTAGACAAAAAAATGTTCTAAGGTTTGTAGAAGCCGTAAGCAGTAAAAAAATACAAATGCTTCTACAGTTTCTACAAACCGTAATGTCTATTACTTTACGGTTTCTACAAACTGTAGAGTTCTCTTATACACCTATGCACTTACGGTTTGTACAAACCGTAAGCTCTTACGAATGTTAAAATAACTACAGTTTGTGTAATCCGTAAGAGGCATAAATCTTGATTTTAAACTTACGGCTTACAAACTACGGTTTTTCTACAATCCGTGGAAATAAGAAAAAATGAATAACAGATACCTCGACGAAGACGACAATGGTTGTTTTTCAGCCACAACCACCGACGGCCACCCAAAGTGCCTTCAACCTCCCACTCCAACACCGTAGGAACCTCCCACCACCACTGCGACACCTTTCATCGCTGTTCAGAAATGCACCGCACCCCTTCTATGGAAAACCTTCTTTTACAGCAGTCTCTAGAAGTTCGAGAAATTTTTTAACTTTTAGAATCTAATAGCTTTTTTTTTTCTTTTGAATTACATAAAAAAATTTCTAATGAAAAATAAGTTTTAAAATTGTATAATCCGAAAGCTTTTTTCATACAAAAATGATTTCTAAATTACATAAAACGGAACATTTTCTTTCTTCTTAACATAATACGTAGACAATGGTGACAACAAGAGAGCAACAGCCGCTGCAGCAGAAATGGGTCAGTTTAGTCTTTTAGCCACTCCATGCAGGTGCACTTAAAACTGTGGGCGTGCATAAAGAAATAGCCTCGAACTTAATCTTTGGGCTAGAAATTGTTCGAATTTTTTTTCCTGTGTATTTGCATAATTAGAGTGCAAAACCATGAACTTCAAATTGTATTCAATTATAAGGTTAAATTATAGTTTTATTCTTTATCTTACTTTTAAAATTTGTTTTTATTTCTTTATCTTTCAAAAATATTAATTTTGGTTCACCATTTTCGAAAGCTGGGTTATATTTGTCCTTTTAAAAAACAATTTTTTTCGTTTTTGGGATACAATTTTGAATTCGAGACATAAAAGTTGTCTCATGAAATTTACGTAGATGATATTGTGAAGTTCGATTGATGTTAGGACCAAAAAGGGTTATAAAATTCAAGTGAAAAATGAGTTCCAAGAACAACCATAGAAGAGAGTGATATTAAATTATTTCATTTGTTCTTTTTCTCGCTAGACTCGTCTTTTCACAATTTTTATCATGTTTATGACTTTTTTTCAACAGCAGTTAAGTTTTATAGTTTTTATGTTGGTTAATTTAATGATATATACACATTTTATGGGCAAATTTCCCAAATTGGTGTAATTTTTTTTTTAAATTTCTGAAATTGTGCATTTTTTTAGTTATTTTCGGATATGGGTAAATCGTGCATAGGAGACACGATATCATTGTAAAGAAATCGTGGCCCTATTCCACAATTTAATATAAGATTAAATGAAATCGTGAAAAGATGTCACGATCTTATTTTACTAGATGAAATTGTGCATCTAATATTTCAATTAATAAGTTAATTAATATAGTGAGAATATTGTATGATTTTAATAGGATTAATATTCTACACCTATTCCTCTTCTGTTTATTTGGCAGGTGGGATGTATTGCTAATGTGCAACTAAAATAAATGCACAGTTACAAAAGTGGTTTTAATTATTGATAAAAATAATTGAAATTAAATTGAAACAAATGTGACGTTAATTTGAAATTAAACAATAAAATGGTTGAGGGGATTATTGTTTAAATTAAAATAAAAAATGATATTAGTATGAGATTTATATATTGAACTAAAATAACAGTAAATTTGATTTTGAAAAGAAAAATTAAATTAAATTAATATTTAGTAATAAAATATATTTAGCAAAATTAAGTTTAAGTTTGATATTTGAAGTTAGTTACTAATATAAAAATAATTTAAAATAAAATTAAGATTTAGCAATAAATTTAGAATAAAAATTTTGAAAATATTATATAATTTTTTATATAAATTTATTGTTAGTTTTTAAATTATATTTATTACTAACTAAATCTATTTCATATATTAGTAACTAAATTTATGTAACTTTTCTTTACAGTAACCACTCTTCTATTCAAATTAAATTAAATTTTTTGCATTTATTTTAGTTACACATTAGCAATAGATCACACGTGCCAAATAAAACAGAAGAGGAATAGGTGGAGAATATTAATCCTATTAAAATCGTACAGTATTCTCACTATATTAATTAACTCATTAATTGAAATATTAGATACACAGTTTCATCTAGTAAATTAAGATGTGTCCTCTTTTTACGATTTCATTTAATTTTATATTAAATCGGGGAATAAGACCACTATTTCTTTACAATGATATTATGTCTTTTATGTAGGATTTACCCATATCTGGAAATAAATGAAAAAATGCACAATTTCAAGAATTTCATAAAAAAATTACACCAGTTTGAGAAATTTGCCCATTTTATATCTTGAATCAGTAAATAAAAGTTCAAAAGGATGTTCACGAATTAAAAATGGTCGTTATTTCAAATGAGTAAATTGATCCAAATTTACAAGATGAAGGATCAAAGTTATTTTATAAAGAGAGGATCAATATAAACTTTAAAAATGAAATGAAAGACTAAAAGTATAATTTAGATATTAATTAACTTGCAATAAATTTACACGCAATGAGTTAAAATTATTAATTAAAACATCATTTTGATAATTAAAAATAAATAATTTGAGTAACTATTAATTATAAAATTTAGTAGTGTAAGATTCGATCTTTTTATTTAGAAGTGATAATTTTAAAAATAATAAATTTTAAAATTCTAAGTTATGTTTTAATATATAAATTATAATTTTAACTATTTGATTATTTTTTTATTTAAAAAACTCATTATCTTTCTAAAATTTTTATATTGTCTTTAAATTTATGAATTTGTTTTTCATTTTTTTATTATTATATCTCATTAGTTGGGAGGCAACTGCTTGCAACCCTATATGATCAAATTTTTGCTTTGGACTAAGTTTTCCTTTACTCTAACTTATTTTTATCTTTTTTATTTCTCTTTCACATGTGAGTATCTTAGAGGGAAAAAAAATAGATAAAATTTTGAACTGAACTATAAATTGAAAATGTAAATGAAACACACAATTTTATGTGTGCAAGTCTTACCACTTTTGCTATCCACTTTAAAAATATAAATCTTTTACTTTTTGTAAGACCCACTTTTCACAACAATTTGATGACAAAGTTCTTCGTATACATAAAGAAAAGGTAAAAGTTTGAGCTAAAAAAATGTTCAATGGTGCTTTTGATTCCCCTTGCATTCTCGAGGGAAGTGTTCAATCACACTTTTGGATGGTTGTGATGTGCATCATAACACAAACTGTGAATTTTGTGATTTTTCCATATGACAATATCACAACCCGTGACCTTAGCTTGTAAGTTTCATAAATTCGACTAAGTTTGAGTAAAGAGACCAAAAAACTACCAAAACGTTGTAAAAAGAAAACATATCTAAAGTTATAGATAACAGTTTTGTTGTAAAAGTTTAAAGGAAAATTTAGACCGTTGCCTTTAAACTTCTGTTTATAGGTTTTACTTTTAAAACGAGATTATTATGACAAGCTTCAATAAAATAAAATATAAAATTAGGGTTGAACCTTTAAGAAAAGAATGGCTGAATGTTAGTTTTCTTTTAACTTTTTTTCTCCTGCAATTTTAGTCTTTAAATTTTAACAACTCATAAGTTTCGTTTATAGTTTACATTTTATTTTATTCCAATAGAAGAAGTATAAGCACAATATATTTATATAGGGCATCATTAAAAGCAATTTCATTAATTAAAAAATAGAAGCAAAAAATATAAAAATTGTACATCTTTTAAAATCTGTAAAAAATAAAGAACGACAAATATCACATATCAATAATTAAAAGCAAAAGAAAATCGTAATTTAGCATGAAAGAAAATGCATGAAAAAGAATGAGACCATATTTCTAAAACGATAATGCCATCGCCCGTGAACTTGTACCTTATATGAAGTCATTATCAATTCAATAAACGACACAAGAAATTGATTGCTACATACATATGAACCCGTGACACATAACATTATCACAAAGCTTCAAATATAACTTTTTTTTTTTTTCATACTACAAATATAACTTCAAACTTGGAAACTTACATGCAATGCCCTAGACAAGTAGCCATCCTCAACTACACATATATGATATATTGAAAGTTAGCAATAAAGTGATAACCTCTTTGCAATGCCAAAACCCTAGCCATGACAATATAGATCAAACACCAATTTCAATTCCACACTATTATGGTTATTATTGATCCTACAAGTGATGAAAATTTTTGACCTAGAAAAACTTATATTATTGTGCATGCATGCATTAGGTGCAAAGTTCACGAGCAACACCGAGCCTTGAGTTGGGCACGTCGTAGAGCACGCGGTGGTTTTGTTGTTGCATGTTGGCGATCACGTTCAGCACCGAGTTCACGTTGTCCGGCGCCGCCGCCATCGCCAGGCACGTGACGCTGCCGGCGGTGCTGTGTATGAGGGTGTTGTCCGGTGGGAGGGTCACGTTCATGCCGGAGAACATAAACGTTATGGTTGGTGCCACTATTGGGACCGTGTAGCATGTGTCGAACCCTCCTAGCCTTGTCACGGTGAGTTTCTTCCCGACGCTGACTCGCCGCCGGAACTCGTTCCGGACGGCGGTGTACGCCGGTTCGACCAGCCGGGTGAACACCGTACCTTGTAGTGGCAAAATCAAACGAAAACGCATTAGTAGAAATTTTAGTTTATGATGAAAAGAGTAACACTTTTTTTATGTAACAAAGTTTTACTATAATATCTGCTTTAGATAGATAAAACAAAAAGAGAGTCTGAAATTAAATTAGAAATGTAAAAGATAAAATAAAAATGTTGTAAAGATTATCTTTGACATGATATTATCTTTTTTAATTTATTTTTTTAGGGTGTAGGGTGACTAAAATTATTTGATCTAAATCTAAAAAGTGAGGATTGTATTCATGAAAGACATGTGGAGCATGTATGATAGTGACCATGTCCAATCACTTTTATGGCATTTTGACTCCAATTTTGTCTTAAAATTGACCATCTTGTCTTCATGTAGTAGTAGAACATGAATATTATATAATTATGTTCACTCTTAAAAATTGGGAAAGAAAAGGATTCAATTATTCAGGAATATCCAAAATAAAGAAAAAAACCTAGAGGAAAGGAATCATGTGAACCTTGGTCAATAATAGTGTTAGCTTGAAACAAGAGAAACCCACTTTAATGAATGCAGCTCATAGTACATTTTCCTATTTAACAATTGTTGACCAATTAAAAATTATTATATATGAGAAATTTATTAATTTTATTATGATTACATAAAAGGATTAAAAAAAATTAGTTAATGGTTTGAAAACTTTTATACTAAATATGCACAAAAATTAATCTCGTACCGGAATCAAAAATGGTGCCGGCGCCGGTGGTGGGGTTGAACGCTAAAGCCTCCGGCGGGATATCAACAATTCTCCGGCCAACTCTAACGGCCACCAAGTTCACATAATACAGTGATGACCTTCTAGGGTTTTTGAGAAGAGGGGTGAACTTGATCCTCTTGGGCTGGGCCACAGGCCCAAGTCTCAGTGACCCACTAAAGTTGAGTGTTTTGAAGCTGGGCAAGCAGTAGGAGAATGTGGATTGGTAGAGATTTTGGGTCTGGGCCAAGAGTGACAACCGGCCTCGGCCCAGGCCCAATAGCCCTTGTGCTGGAATTGAGCTCCCTGTTGCCTTTTCAATGCACCCAAAGGTGTAGCCTGGAACTGGGTCACTGGCTAGGGTAACTGTGTCCCTGACAAGACTAGCTGCCACAGAGGAAGTGCCATAAGTGAAGTTGAAAGCACACGCGCTTCCACCGCAAGTGGGATTCGGTACCTGAAAATTTCACAGACGTGGAGTTATGTAAAGTGGACCATAGAACGTTGAAAACCCCACAATTTATTTTGGTTAGCCTCGTGAACCTCTTTTTTTCCCCTCCCAAGGTAACTCGATTCAGCCACTAGTAGGCTAAAGCATTTAATGCATTTGGAATATTCATGACTCTGCCATTCCCACGCGCAGTACGCGGCGCGTGAAAAATCTATGGAATAATAATTGTGATAAAGCAAAAAACATAAATTATATATAATAACTTAAGTATTTTTCAATTAAATATAGAGCTATCTTTTGTGTTGATTCTCCATAAAAAGTTGAAATTTTTATCAAATAAAAAAGATATTGAATCCAAGAATTATTTTTCGTTAATATAACTTATGAAGTGTTTAGTGGTAGCTCACGTGAGCTTTTGTCGTTAACCGACCAAGAAAAAGATACATTCTTTTAGATCATAATATTTGATTAATGTTTGTCACAAATCCTTATTTTGAACAGCGGAAACATTCAAATGTCGTATAGTTGCAAATGGTGTTGTTTTTTTTTTTTTTTTCATAAACTCTAGAACTATACATAGTTGAACATGATGGTTGACATAAACTCATAATAATTATAATTGAACTTGTAACATCCTAAAAACTATGAGATCTAGGCAATTCATGGATCACAAAAAGGAGTGTTTTTGTTAAGATATAATTAATTGGGTGGATTAGTTGGTATGATTACAGTTATGAGACAGTGTTTGTGATTTTACAAAAAGGGAAAATACTATGTGGAAATGGAAAGTGTTGGTGTTGAAATCATCACCTGTTTGCACTGAGGAGCAGTGCATGGAACTTTTCTGAAAGTGGTGGATTTGGCAGTGGCAAAGGGTTTGAGAGTTGAGCAACCAAGACAGGAAGTGCAAGGGAACCAAGCAGCATCACTGCTGGTGTCCATGGCCAAGAGGAGGGTCTGGGGTGGGGTACCAATCTTGGCCTTCACAATGTATGTAGGGCTCTGTGTGATTTGTCTGCCTGAGGCAATTGGGACAATGGACCTTCTAACTACCAAGCTGGACAGGTACTGCATCCTGGCCTGGTCCTTGGCTTGTAGCTGTAGGACACTCTCCTCCCATGACATTCCCTCTGAGGGCCTAAAGGGGGAACAAGGGCTGAACACATGGAACACTTTAAGGGTGGAGCCATGGTCTTGGACATCACATTTAGGGTTCAGCCCTTTGGCTAGGGAGAAGAGGAGGAAGAGCACCAAAGGAGTGAGTATAGGTGAGGATTTCATGGTTGAGACTGTGGTTGGTGCCTTCCTAGTGTGGACTGAGTGTTGTGTATATATAGTAAAAAACCTTGTGGGAACTTTTATTGCAAGGAATTTTTAAATGTATGATGTAATTTTGAAGGTGTGTGATGAAAAATAAGAGAGATAAAAATAGAAACTTTAAAAAGAAACAAAGTTAGGTAAATGTGATAAATAATGGATGAAAAATGTGAAAAAATAAAAATAAAAAACTACCTCACATTGATACCAAAGTCTTCTTGTTTAAAGATACTCTATTGTGACTAAAAAATGCATGTTCAAAAATAAAACTCTATCATGTATCTTTTAATCCATGGACAAAATTAGTTGACATTTTATACCAATATATATGATAATATTATCTATGTGAAATACAAGTAACATTTTCATATTTAAGTCTAGAAAATCATCTAATTATTAAGACAATACTTTTTTTCTCCTACATCAAAAATATATTTTGAGATTGAGAGGGAAGAAGATTGTGTATGAATCCAATAACTTCAATTAAATAAAGAGTTTTGGGTTGAAAGATTTCTTTATGGATGTGAAATTACAAATGTAGTGGGGGTGAAAAATAGAAGTCAGTGGGGGATAACAGACTGTATTCCATTTAGTTTTTTAGAGTTGTGCTAAACAAATTTTTGTGTGTAACAAAAGGTTCAACTTGGAGCAACCCTCATATAATATAATTTAAGTGAAATGTATTTTGGGTAAAATACGATTATATATTGCATGAGGTTGTGCTAAAGAATAAAAAAGTGTAGTTGTGGGCTACTACATGTTTTAGTGACATGTATTTGGGTAAAGATAATTCTATAATGCATGAGTTTTGCACTAAGGAGAGAAAAGAAAAGGTGAAGTTGTGGGCAACTATTGGCTAAAGCATGAATAGTTGAATGCATGCCTCAAATGCTTTCCAATAGCAGAATCATTTGAGGGTTCTCATTGGGTATCTATGTCTAGTAATCAAGCAAGTAATGGTAAATAATATTGTTGGAATTTGCAGTTTCGAGAACTAAAAAGAAATAGACATTGAGTATTGTCATGTTATGGGTTAAAGTGTTGTTGTCTTGTGGAATGGTTATGATGAATATTGCTCAGAACAAATGGAGCAAATGTGGGATTGTGGATGAAGTACCATAATGCACTATACTATTTTTTACTATTTGTATAAGTTCTTTTTTTTTAGCATAGTGATTTCTTTTTTCTTCACATTACACAACTATTATTTTACAAGTTTTATTACTCAAATTTTTTTCCATATATTTTTTATGAATTTAGTGTTAAATCTATCATTTTGTTATAATTTGTATAAGATCTCATCATTTTCATTTTATGACATATCACTAAACATTTGATAGATTAATGTAATTTCAAAATATTACTAAAGTTAATATCAACCTAGATGAGTGGGTTTAATTGACTAAAACTAAGAGCTGCATTTGCTGTGGAAGGTGTGAGAATATATTCTGTATGAGTGAGACTATAAACCATGGAATATTTTAATAAAGTTGCATAAACAAAAAGGGATAAAGTGATGCCTAGGGTGGTGCACCATTGGTGGCAAAATGAAACCAAATCTCAAACCCTAAGAGCCAAAATTATTATGCCAAAGAAAGAGGTTGGTTTTCAGAGAAAGTGAATAAGAATCTCAGTTATCATGGCCTTAGGTTAATTCAAAAGGGCTAATAAGATTCAAAAGAGCACTATTATTTGCAATGTAGGACCCTCCAAAAATTAAGACTTAATCATTCTCCACAAATCTGAATTTGTTCCAAAACTGACTTATGAATCCATAGATCCTTGAGCATACTCATGAATAAATCTTTAAATAATTTCTCCAAATTATATAACTTAACTTTTGGGTTTTTCAAATCTTTTGATGATTATTTAATCTCTAGAAGAATTTATCTTAGTCCTTTTCCATTTACTTTTTATTGTCATTTTGTATCAAGATGATTCAAGCAAAAACGAAAAAAAAAATTTGTAAAGATCTTGGTTACAATAGTTCGACTTAAGTTTTTCAGCATACTATTCAAATTTTCTCCAAGACTGATTACAGGTTTAAATTTTGAAAAATTAAAAAAATTTAAAAATGAAAGTGTATACTTGGATGAATATTTATAAAAACTAAATCTGAACTAAATTTATTTTAGTTAAATGAATTTTAAAATAATATAACTTATATTTGAATATTTTTATTTAAAAAAAATAAACTCAAAGACAAAAGTAGCACAAAATTTTCAATTTAACCTTCAAATGTGACTCAGATAATTTTATATTTAAAATCAATTCTTCAAATTTTAATTAATATTTCAACATGGTTCTAAATGATTCATTGTGTCTCTCATGATCTTAAGGAATTTACTAACTTACACATGTTTCCACTATGAGACACCAACTTAGAGGACAAGATTGAAACATTGGGTGATCTGCTTCTTAATCTGTTCTGTTTGTTTTATAAACTCCATTAATATAATATTGGAAGAAAGATCTTGATCTGAACATTCAATTTTATTAGCAAGAAAAAATGAAAATAAAAAATAGCAAAGGGTAACTCTTTTTATTTTAAAATTAGACAATAATATTTAAGTACTATTTAACTTTTTCTTACTTTATAAACATTTTTTAATTAATTTTTATCATAAAATAACTATATCCTTTTATATTTTGGATATATGTTTTATTTCACTTTCATATATATATATATAAGAAAGATAACTATATTCTTCTTTTCACTAGAAAAAGTATCGAAATATTGAATAATATTTTTCATCATTTATCATTGTTATTTTAAATATTATAAAAAACCATATTTACAAATTTTATTAGCAATATTTTTATATTTATTTTATTATAACATGTTAATCTCTTTATATGTGATAAGTTAAATTATGAACCTTATGCAAGAGATTGGTACCTCAAATTTTAAGGTATAAGATTAATTATTCCTTCTTAATCTCTTATATTTGTCGGGTTTTTTTTTTTTTTCTGCTATCTTTGG
>Ga0209489_107531_pt1 | contig 16053 bp, 8 predicted proteins | sample SiratrowhiteBW_FD_187527 | JGI IMG/M metagenome (GOLD analysis project Ga0209489, IMG submission 187527) | Root nodule microbial communities of legume samples collected from California, USA - Siratro white BW (SPAdes) (version 2) | ecosystem: Host-associated > Plants > Roots > Nodule | place: USA... | reverse complement strand
TTTTTATTCTCTTTATATATATATATATATATATATATATATATGATATTTTTTTAATTTAGTTTCATTTTTATTTATTTGATGGATATATAGAAATTATTAAAAAGAATTATATTAATATATATACTGAGACAATATCATAAAATTTATAATTAAATTAATTTCATTTATATTATATAACAATTTATTAAAAATTTAATTTAGATAAAATATTATATTAATAGATTAGGCGCTCAATTGGATCTTCACAATTTAGGAGATAACAAAGTGTTAGGAGATAACAAAGTTGAAGAACCACATCGATCACAATGAATCTTACTAGCTAGACCCATAAGAATAGCCCTCACACTTCACCAATAAGAGTGGTGAAACAGTCACTGAAGAAGAAGAAAGAATGAGACTACAATTATTCTCTCCCTTGATAATATTTAAAAAGGATATTATATTAATAGAAAATAAAAGTAAAAGTAAAAGTTTTGGCATAAACTTAAAATAATAATAAAAGGAAAATATATAAAGGAAATGAAAAGAAGATGTCACCCAAATAAAAGAAGTTTGTTCTTCTCTCCGTAGGCGGCGGTGGAGTAATACCCAGGTTCCATCTATTCCCACCTTAGACCTATAAAGATAAATTTCTTCTCACTTCCAAAGCTAAAGGTATTTTTTAGCTTAATAAATTATTTCTCATTGTTGAAATTTAAACTATTGCTTGATTTAACTTGTAATCCTTCTTAAGAGCTGTTAGAAGGATTTCTTGAAGCTTTTTTAGTTGGGAAAAACTCTATATGATCTGAGAAACAGTTTTATCTTAACATGTAATGATGCCGGTATAACTTGCATTTAATCAGATCCTCAATAAAGTTTGAATTTTCTTATTTTTACATAATACTGTAGTATTGTTTTACACTTTCATGAATTAAAATGGTTGTTTGTACTATAAAAATGGAGATGTGTGGAAAAGTTATTAATTTCCTTCAAGTTAAAGCATATATGAGATTGAGAAGTATTTTGTTTTTCTAATGTTTCTTTGTTCAAGTATCAATAGAAGAAGGAAAAGTAGAGAAGTTGATTGTGATGCCAAAAAAAAAAAAAGAGATGGAGTGGAAAAGATAGAGAAGGTCCGAGTGACAGGCTGAGTGAATTGCTTGACTCTGTTCTGCTCCACATTATACAATTTATGGACACAAAATCTGTTGTTCAAACTTGTGTCTTGTCCAAAAGATGGATAGATCTCTGAAAATATCTCACTACTCTTGCCTTTAACTCTCTCTTCTTTAATAATGTCAATAATTTCACTAAGTTTCAGGCTTTATTGTATTGTCTAACTGATAATGCATATTTATGTAGAGAATGTGACAAGAGGGGTGTCAATTTTGTCCGGGTAAAAATATACTGTTATTTTTTTATTAGGAATAATTTATTCAATTTTGAGATGCTTTAATCATAAAAATAAATAAAATTGTTTTTAAATTAAATTGATTGAAATTTCTTATTAAAATAAAAAATGTTTTTTTTAAAGAAAGAGAATATGAAATGAGTGAATATTTAAAATTAATTAAAGAATTAAAAATAAAATCAGAATTGCTTGCCACGTGGCAAATTAGGAGTGGAGAGTTTTTACTCATCACGTGGCGAGCTAGAAATAGATAGGATTTGTGAAGGAAATTAGTTGACACATGAGAGAGAGAGAAAAGAAAGAGGGAAAAAGGTAAAAAAGGAGGACTCTCTCTAGTAGGAGGGAACGAAAACTGAAGCAACGGAGGAGGATTAAGAGGAATTTGCAGAAATTGAAAGGAAGGAAAGCATTTTCGAGAATAAGTGAGCGAGAGACTGGTAGAGAAAATACATTTTGCCTTCAACAGTTATGCATTTTAATCTATAATTTCATTTGTTAAGAAGTGAAACTGCATCATCTTATTATGATTCTTCATTTCTATATGTTCTATGTTGGTTTGTGTTGTGTGAGTCTAAATCGATTTTAAATTGTGTTTATAATTGAATCGGAATAAGTTATGTTTGGGTCATCATTGTCTGTAAACGATTTGTTAAATCTAATATTTGTGAAATATGCCATGCACGCTGGTAATTTCTGTCATTTTTGAACTTTCAACGTGCGCCCAAATCCATACCACCACCACCACCTTTTCCTCTTTACCAGATCCCGCCAGTTAGCTATGGTATGGTACCGTTGGTACCTGAGCCTTTTCCAAGAGATCATTACCGGAACAGTAACTGGGATCCAAGACCAATGGTGGGTGATTTTGTACTTGGAATGAATAAATATCGTGGTTCTTCTCACAGGGGTTATTTTGGGGTTTTTTTTCCCATTTTGGTGTACTTTTCAATTTTAATTTCCAAAATGGGTAGAAAAAAAATTATTTACCAAAATGGGCAAATTCTGCCAGTTAGATAGACATAATTTCAAACTGATCAAAATAAAAGTGACATGCTGACGATTTCAATTAATAATATTAATTAAAATTGTTTATCTCTCTTCAATTATTTTTTAATTATTTAATACTATGATCCTTAAGTTTAACCATTAACAAAATAAATAATAATAATAATAATTATTATTATTATATAATTAACAAAACTATAACATGAATATTAAGAGATACAAATTTATTTAAATTAAAATAAAATAACATAATAATAATAATAATAAGAATAATTTTAATTAAATTCATATGGATTTAATTTAAATAATAATAATAATAAGAAGAATAATAATTTCATACAAATTTAATTTAAAAAATAATAATTATTATTAAATTCACTTATTATTAATTATATTATTATTATGTTATTTTATTTTAATTTAATATTATTATTATTATTATTAAATTCATATGAATTATTTTTATTATTATTATCATCATGTTATTTTGTTTTAATTTAAAATAAATTTATATGTCTTAATTTTTTTACTACAGTTTTGTTAATTATTATTATTATTAATTTTTTTTATTGTTAAAGTAACAAACATAGTGTTAAATAATTACAAAATTATTTGTTAATTATTATTATATAATAATTTTTTTATTAATTGTTAAACCTAACAATCATAATATTAAATAATTAAAAAAATGATTACAGAAATATAAATGATTTTAATTAATGTTATTAATTGAAATCGTCAGTATGTCACCTCTATTTTGACTAGTTTAAAATTATGTCTATCTAGTTGACAAAATTTGCCTATTTTAATAAATAAATTTTTTTTTATCCATTTTGAGAATTAAAATTAAAAAATACACAAAAATGGAAAAAAGGGGAATACCAGATATACTTCTGTACCTCAACCAAGGATGACTCCTAGAGGATTACTGAAGCACCTACCTCCTAACTCTGCTGTTTTTGTGGGCCCTCATCCCATTGGACCATTTGCTAACCCCATGGATTTTTCTAAGTTTTATTACTATCAGCCAGTAACAATGGAACAGTTTACCGCAAACAGCAAGGAAGTCAATAGAAGGAAAAGCTCCGAGGAAGCAGCCTGCCACCAAGGCTGCTCGCAAGTTTGCACCTGCCACTGATGGCGTGAAGAGGCACTACTTTCAGGCCTGGAACAGTGGCTATGAGGGAGATCAGCAAGTATCAGAAGAGCACCGAGCTCCTAATTACGAAGCTTCGGTGAGGGTTGGGTCTCTCCCGTCCAGATCTGTCTCGCCAAGTGTTCATTGGATCCCTTGTTCACTACCTCCACGGTGCTTGAGTTGATTGTTGTTCGTGACTTTGGTAGCCTCCTGACGGTGGTGTGCGTTTTCTGAGGGTAGCCGAAAGTGTGGTGTGCGTTTTCTGAGGATGGGCGAAAGGTTGTTGTGTGTTTTCTGAAGATAGCCGAAAGGGTGGTGTTACATGAAGTAGCAGTTAAACTAGCAGTTAAACTGTATCTAGATAATCTACTCAAACCAGATTTTTTAACTTTTTTTTTGGGTCCAATATTCAAGCCACTTTCTTCTCAGGCTACGCACCAAGCCTCCCTCTCCTCGCCCTCGTTACTCTTCCTGCCACCACCGTATTACACTCCTCATCTCCGTCACCATAACCGCTCCACATTGCTAACCAACAACCATGAAATCATTGTGGCAGGTCACTATGTCTTCCCTCCTGCCTGCAAACACCATCAAGAGCCCAAACCGTGAGCACAACGCCAACCCGTGTAAGCCCTAGCCCCTCCATACGCACAGCTGCCGTCGTCGCTTCACGCCGACGTTGCCGTCGACGAACCCGTGGCCGTCTTCCACCGCCGTCGATATTACCTTGGCCAGCCACATACTCCTGCGCCTCACAGGGAGTTCCCATGGCCCCCAAGGCACCACATGTGCGCCACTAATCCTAATGGGTTAGTCGGGGTGCTCCTTACACCCCACCTTAATACCCCTCAATCTCCAAATTACTCTGTCATTGGAGGTGCTCCCTGCATCCTCTGTATTCCAGCCTGTACTTTAATACCCCTCAATCCCTAAATTACTTCTGCCATCAGTTTGGTGGGATTTACTTCCTGCACCCCTGTATTCCAACGTGCACCTACATTTTACTTAGATTCCCAGAACGCCATTTAGTAGTGAGTGCATTTTTAATTAGTGGGTTTAATTGTTGCACCCCATATCTTTAGATCTGCATCTACTGATATTCTAAATTACAAAACTGCCCCTAATCTTATTTAAAAAAGCTTTAAGAATTTAGTATGTGACTATTTTTAAAAAAGAAAAAAACTTATTTCTCATGTTCATATAATTTTTTTTATTTTTTTTGTTTTAATAAATTTTAATCAAAATTCCAAATGACCGTTGCGTCATTCGGGATTTTTTTTTTTTAAATATAATAATAAATAAATATCAATTTTTAATTAAAATTCTAAATGACCGTTCGCGTAATGTGAGATTCTTTTTTAAAAAAATAATAATAATAAATAAATATCAATTTTTAATTTAAGTTCTAAATAAGTGCTGACTTCATACGAAATTTAATTTAAGGAGTTTCAACTTTCGCTTGGATTATCAAAAGGTCACACACGTATGTGATATTCCGAAATAAAATTTAATTTTTAAAATTAATAAAAATTTAAAAAATATAAGTTTCTCAAAACAATTCAAAGCAAAGGTCAATCTTTGTCGGTCCTTTAATTTAAAAATTATTATTTTTTGTTCTTATTTATATTTATTTTTTTTTTACTTTTTTGGAAAAATAAACATTTAATAAACCACATTTAATTTTGCTCATTTAATTAAAAGTACTGTCTTAAGACAGGTGTGGGATACTAATACATTTCCCACGCGTAACCAACTCCGAACTCATTTTTGGTTTGCAATCATTTCCTTTGCCTTCCGTCTCTTTCTTCTTTTTACCATTTTTCTTATATTTTTGATCGCTGTGGACAATCGTGAACCCGGCCAGGACAAAGGGATGAATATACCATTAACATGTCATATACTCTCATCTGTTTTATGTACCATTTTTCAGTCATTTGTATAAAGATATTAATGGTATTTCAGATTTTATGGAGGCAGAAGATAACATCATGGAGGCGGAAGATAACATCATGGAGGTGCAAAAAGAATCTGTCATGTGACAAATAGGTTCATTGAAATAATTTTGAACGTGACAAAGACGAATTCTTCCTACACCTTCATGATCTCGTCTTATATCTCTATAAAATTTTCAAATTTTAAAAATATTTATATAAAAATAACAAAAAAAAGGACATCTTCTTTTGATATAAATCTGTACAAATTACAAATAAATGAGAAATTGAGAGATGAAATTTGATTTATAATTTATATACTGTACATCACCCGTCCAATTTACATTTTCTTAATAATTTGCAAATCAGATAGCCATTAGTGGATATCATCATGTTTATAATTTTGTAAATCAGATCTAGACTATCCCATTCCCCTTCAATTTTGTTTATTATAAACCGGATATGGACCTTCCGGTTTGTAATTTCTCACTGCATTTTTTACATCACAATTAAATCACAATTAAAGCATATCCCACATTCAGAAACACGTTAATGGAGATAATGGAGATTGTATCTGTACCAAGGTTCTGTTTACTTGTCTCTTAAGTGTTGTTGACAATGTAATAAAAAATAAACCAGTTACTATCATTATTCTCAGATCCGATTCCTATACACTGTTACTTTTTCCACCATCATGATTTCACATCACCTAAAAAATTTGGCATCTTAATTATCCAATTTACTTCAACTTTCAGTCGTTTTGGTATACATTCATCAATTCCTCCATCTCATTCCAAACAATTACATATTTACATGCTTGAATTGATTTGTTTTCCTTCATTACAGAAACACTTGGGTTGCAATTGAAATCTTCTGAGCAATCCTTGTTCTTATCGTGGCCACAACAGTCATGATACGGGGATTCAATTTAATTCAATTCGTGCCTATTCAAAATTCATAATTTTGGGCGTTGTCAATTTTTGATTCCCAATTGAAAATGATTGTTGTCATTGTTGTTATCTATAGAAAGGTTTATCACTCTAGTTTTGTGAATGAAGATGGAGTGAGTAGAGCTTGTGGGTGTCCTCTTCTTCCTCTCAAGAGCTACATCAAGGGACCAGCTCCTGTTTCAGATCAAGGTTTTTTTATTATTTTTTTGCTCTGTTCTGTCTTTTTTTTTTTTTTTTTTTTTTTTTTTTTTTTTTTTTTTTTTTTTTTTTTTTTTTTTTGTGTTTTCTGAACGTGAGATATGCTTTAATTGTGATGTGTGGTATAAATAAGTCACATTTATCACAATAAAGAAAAACTTGTTAATGTACCGGAAACACGTTCACGGGAACATGATTAAAAGAGTGAAAAATACGGTGAGAAATTATAAACCTGAAGGTCCATATCCGATGTATAATAAATAAATTTGAATGAGAAGAGGATGGTCCATATCTAGTTTAAAAAATTGTAAATCTAATGGGATAATGTCGAGTATTTAATTGGATTTTATCTCTCAAATTTTTATCTGATTTGTAATTTGTATATCAGAGTTCAATTCCTCTCATTTATATTAGAAGATAATATATCTTTTTCCATAATTTTTATATGGATATTTTTAAAATTTAAAAATTTTATGAAGACATAGTACCAGACCATGGAGGTACTGAAAGAATTCGTATTGACAGGTTCAATTAGTTAATTTTCTTTTATATGTGAGATGTTTTTTTTATATCAGATACATTTTAATTTTAAATTTTAAAATATTAAGTTTTTAAGTTTTTTTTATGTATTATTTATTTTTTTTCATTCTAAAATTTAGATTCATACTTATATTTTAAATTATAAAATTATTTTTTCTAAAAAATATACTAACAAAATATATAAAGATATAAATAAAATACTGTCAATACTTCATAATTACACGCCACTAATTATTTCATCTTCACTGTAATTAAGTAGAATAATGAGAAACTATTACATAACAAAACAAAACTCTGCCATTTTTTCAACCAGTGTCCTTATGACAGGTGATATTATTAACATTTCTTCAGGGAATTAAAATTCTTGAGTATATCTTACATAAAAATTGATCTAGAACTTTTTCAATTATAATTTTAAATAAATGCTTCTTTAGGTTTTTTTAACCTCGTTTATCTTCTAATCTATCATTTTTACTTCAAAATAGAATTCAAAAAAATAATAAATAAAATAAAAATAAATACTTTATCATATATTTAAATTATAATTTATACAAAACTATTTATTTATAATAAGTAACATACTCAAAAATATGTTTTCATTATTTATATCCCATAATTCTAAATATTCTTAATGTGATTACATTTTTTAAGATGAATTAGTGTAATTTTTCTGTCGAATTAATAATAATGACATTATTAACAAATAACATGAATAATAAATAATACTTTATGAATAAGGTTCTTAATCATAAATTTAAAGAAAGTGATTATTAACTGGTTTTAAAAAATTATAAATCAATTTAAGATAATTTTAAAAAAAGAACGTTATAGCAGTGGAAAAAAAAAACCTATCTAACTTTATTTATTATTTTTATCAGGTGAAAAATATCCAAATTTTCTCTCATCTCAAATTTCGAAAGCCCTAACAAGAGCGAGTCGAGGCAAGTAACAAAGTCAAGTCCTTGATGAAGAAAAAAATATTTGTGGTGAAGCTTACGGAACTGTTCTCAGTGTAAAAGTGTCACTTCTCGCAATTTTTCTCTCTCAATCTTCCACTTCAAGGTAACCCTCACCAAATTGCACGGAACAACCAGACCAATTTCATTTTAATCTGTAATTATCTTTTATTTTCGTTTCCATTTTTCTTTACCTTATTATTTCGTTCTCGTTTCTCAGCAACGACGCCGCCGTTGGAGAAATGTTGGAGAATAAGGATTTAGGGTTGTGTCTTCTTCGCGCAGGAATTGAATCCAATTGAATATTATTTATCATTTATCGAATCATTGCTCAAAACGCTCAAAACATAGTTGACGATGGTTGAGCGAAAGCAGTTCAAGACCAAGTTATGTGTTCTGTATCAGAGAGGTCGCTGCAATCGCCATAATTGCTCCTTCGCGCATGGGAGTGCTGAGCTTCGACGATTCCCTACCTCGTATAGTGGTATAGTATTCTAGTTTGCTTTGCTCATACACAGTGCAATTGTTTTGTTATTTTATTATTGTTATTAGTTGATTAGTTGAGTCTATATCTTGTGAATTGAGGTAAGTTGGACTGTAGATTATCTATGTTGATGTTAGTTGAGGGATGTTTGATGAGTATTGTATTTGCTGTATGGGGTTTCAAGTAACAGTTCCTCAGGGTCTGATTGGGAGTGTGGTTTTGGAGGGAAATGGAATGGAGAGAATTTTATATTGTAAAAATAAACAAAATATTAGGAGTTGGGACACTAATCTATCATATTATTTCTATCATTGTTAAAAAACTTATAAAATTAAAAATATTTATTAAAAATGAAATTTTTTGTTCCCTTTCCTCTGAAATTTAACTTCGAAACACACCCTTAGACAAGTGCATGGCCTGGTTATTTGAGGTAAAAAGAATTATGATTGAAGGAAGAAGCTTGTTTGTGTTTGAAGGTTTTGAGATTTTTTTATTTGAGTAAAACTTTATGGACCAGGACTCTCCATAGAAAAGAAATAAATGATGGACAAATAAGTCCATTTTAGTTAAGTATCTGATATCATAGAGCTTTTTAAAACCAAAGGTTTTTGGTCGCAGTATATGTGCTTGGAGTCTGCTTGAAAAATAAGCAAGTCTTAGTGACAGAATGGATGATAATGCAATTCAGAAATTTAGATGTTAAGGTTGTTTCTGTAATTATTACGTCCTTTATCTTATAATCATTTACCTCGTCCCTGGTCATGATTTTTTTTTATATGTTAATACAGTTTATAGTAGTTATTCCATTTATAAATAATCTCTTTTCCACTGTTTAATTGATCTATCCTGCCAAAGTGGTAATACTAATTGTTCACATGTCATCTATGAATTTTATTCCATCCACAGCCAAGGCCTTCTTCCACTTTTGTGACTCTTTTTGCTACCATTTATGCTTGCTAGTGTAAGCCTCTGCATGCGAAGATCTATAACTGCAAATTCACACCCATTACATTAGGTGCTCAGCAATTCTTACTCCCTGGATAAAAATGGAGAAAAATCTTGGAGATGCTTTTTGATATCAGTCCATTGTTGTTTTCTTATCATAATTTATTCTTCTTTATTTTATGAGTAGAGATTAAAGTAGAATAATTTTTGTTAACATTGGAAAGATGGACCAAGATGCATAGGAGTAATAATCACCTGTCTTTGGCTTTTTTGGCTACTCTTTATCACATTAATAATCCTTTTCTTTTTCATTTTTTGTAGCATTATGAGGTAACATTTTTTTTTTTATCTTCTTGATGTCACCTTTTCCCTCTAAATTAAATCATTTAATGAATAGTTTCATCAGTTTAAGATGCATCATAACGGTAATTCAGTGATTAATTTGCACTCCAATTATTCAGTGGAATTTGAAGTATTTCTGCTGTATTTATTGCATGTCAGCAACTTTCTAGTCATGTTTTTCCTCCTTGGAATTTTCCTCATATGACCCCACCCTTGAGAGTAAGGAAATGAATCAGAGCATAGCATTTGATATTTATTTGCTAGCTGATTTCATGTCCGTCAAAGCTGTCTTCTTTCTTTTTTGTTATAATTTCTTGTCTATATCTCTTTTTAATACCTCATTCCCATGCCACTGTCGAGCTATTTCTTTTCTAAATTGCTGTTTTCCAAACAAAGTTGTAGAATAAAAATTTGACACAAATCGGAAGAGTTCACCATGTTTCTTCTTGCAGATATAGCTGACTTGTAGATGTTTCCTTGGATTATTTGTAGTCCACACTAATCCTTTGTCTTTCTTTGTTTTATATATAATTATTATTTATGTGACATGGAGCTGTTTAAATGGGAGTCTGAATTTCGTGCTATATTTGTACTAACATGGTGAACTTGCATGGAAAGTTTGATTAATTATAAGAAACGAATGAAAAAAATATACTGAAAGAGAAATATGTGAGAAAATAAATTTTTAAACTATATAGGGATGAGTTGCCAGTATCACAACATATCCTGAAAACTATATTTTCACACCCGCAGCTTGTTTTATTGACACTCTGTTATTCCATTTGTTCAGCTGAATGTCCTATTTTTAAAAATACTTACTTATCTAATAGGACTGGTCCATATGTCCATTGATTCTATGTAAGCAGATACAGAAGCTTAGATATGCAATAACAAATGGCATACGGGATTAATGTCAGATTAATTTATTCAATGATAGGACGATCACATTATCTTGTTGAGACTATTGCATTTCCAGCTGTATGGATATTTGATTTAGATGAGAGATCTTCAGAAGGCATTCTACTGATTGGTTATATCTTAAAGGCGATGCTGGTGTTGTTCATGAAATTGTAATTTCTTGGCAATGTTTTTATGCTTCATTCCTTGAATCTATGGAACTACAGTGTTACCTCAGATCTTGATTAGGCTTACATGGATTGCCTGCTAACATCATGTTTTGATCGGAAGCAAGTTCAGCAAATTTCCAATCATTTCATTAAAATTTCTACTGCCTGAGTGTATGGAGCTTATGCTATTCCTTTTGGCTGATAATTCTTCATATATTATGGCTACATGGACATTGGCAAAGGGAATTATTAGTGGAGATGATGTCAGGAGAAATCGCATCAGATATCTTGTTGATGGATTTTTATTTCTTAAGCATCTTGGATATATACCTACCTTTGAGATTATATTTTATATCTTACTCCTCTCATCAAGTTGGGGATGTGAAATGTTCTTAATCCATTGCTACCTTGATTACACTTCAAGGTATATGCTACTTGCGTGGGTTTACTATATCTGTCATAATATGAGGGTGCTAGTTTCTATCCACTTTATGCTCTTACGTGGGAGGCACTATTACTATACATTATTGTGTTTCTCTTGTTATTCCTGTTAATGGTAAGCTTGGTTCCATTATCATTTTTATTGCGTTCTGTTTGTATCTTCTAGAATGGTTGTTGTTTTTTTGTGTTAGTTTGCAATAATGGAGAATTGTTTTTTTTTTTTTTTTTTTTTTTTTTTTTTTTATTTTTTGTTTATTTTTTTTTTTTTTTTTTTTATTTTTTTTTTATTTCAGGGAGGAGAGACTATTTAGGTAATGACTTGAGGGATAAACTTGACAGAAGGAATTTATCTCCTCGAAGGTACTCACCAGCTCAAGATGCAAGAGGCCGCCAGAGCTTCCGTGGTCAGGCACAACAACTTTATATTTCTTCTTGCTCCTTATTTTTGGTGTCATTTCTTAATTGGTTGTACCTAGGTGGTTCAGCTTTTCTGTCAATTAAACATTTATTTTTATTTCCCCACTGGCAATTTTATGCTTAATGTTCTTAGGCTGATGTCTTCATTCTTCAAACATTGAATGGTAGGTAAATTTTAGATAAACTAAGAATTGAAGAATAAAGAGTTTTTCTGTTATTGATTTTCTGAATCTCTCAATGGAGAGTTTGGGTATTTATAGTATAGAGATTACAAGCATTTAGGGTAACAGCAAGTAACAGAATTGGCAGTTATGATAACAGAATTTACTGCTAGCATAACAGACTGCTGCTGGCATAACTAACTACAGCTGGTAGAGGCTAATCTATTGCTTAAACCGAAGCTAAAAGTACAATCGAATATACTCTATTAGTGTCTGATGTTCATTACTTCACTATGAATTGCACACCTGTTTAACTGGACATAAATGGGAGTATGCATTTTGCATTGTAAATGTGGTTTTATTTCTTCACGTGCTTGATCATGCCTCTTTATGTTGGTTGATACATACATACACCAATGAGAGAGAAATGTGCACATGCTGCTTTACCCAATGATTTTGTGTCTGTTCTCTTCCTAATGTTCCATGTATTAAATATTGCAGAATACAGTCCTCCGAGGTCTTTGGAGAATAAAAGGTAAATCAACCATGAATCACTAAGGATATTTTTGTGTACATCTTTTAGTTTTTTGTCGGAACTAATGGTCTATTATTGTTCGTCTTCCATGTAAACGTGTATTAAAATTAAAATATACTATATTTAAGGGATAAAAATTTGGGATTTGTAATTCCATTTAGAGAGAAATAATTGACATTGATTGGAACCTTTGAAAAGGGGAAGGAAATGGAGACAGGTGCGGGTGACTTGATTCCTTGTGAATAATAGATAAGAAATTAGCAAGTTCAAAGAAACATACTGAGCATATGTATTTTGTGTGGCATGAAATTTTGTACTTTGGATTTGTGAGCTGATCAATACGAAGTTTCCGTTCTTTTATTGGCTTTTGCTATTCATCTTCATAATTATCTTTTACAGTAGTCACATGCTGTGTGAATGACAACCTAATTGTTCAAAGGTGTTTTATAGAATTAGAGTTATAGGGTTTGCCAAGTTTGACATTTGACATTAAGAACCTGTTAAGGGAATTTCTTATCATGACTATGGAATATGCCTCTCTTGGAGCATGTGTTATTTCATTTTTGTTTCAGATCCTTATCCATGTTTTTAGTCTAAAATATATATCATAAATTGCTGTTGCAGTGACAGAAGACATAGGAGAAAACAAGGTATTACTGGTCAAAGTGATACTTCTGGAAATTTGAAAGCCACAGATAGAGTTCAAGATCAAGTTAAAGAAAGAAAAATGATTTCCTCTGGTTCTAGGAATACTCTTGAGGAGCAGGTTTGGAAATTCTGTTCAATCTTTCTATTGCAAAAAAATATGTGGAAACTTCCCTAGTTTGTTATGAAAAATTGCATGTTTGTTTTTATATTTGGAACTTGTGCAGCTGAAGAAAGTGGATTCAGGTATCAGTGTTCTACAGAACCGAAAATTCCAGCTAGAGGTTAGTTTTATATCTTATAGTTGCATCTTCTCCCATCATCCTGGTGTTTTTGTCTTTGTTAACTTGTCTGCTAAAAGCATTGGTATCAATGTTTAACACCTAGTTTTTTTATGGGTGTACTTTGACTTCCAAATCATTCAGGGAAGGGGTTCTACTGAAACTTATTCCTTGATTTGGTTGCATAATGATGCTTCCTCTGTTTTTAAGGAATTGATTAGGTTTAAATTTTAACATGATGAAATTTATACTTTACTATCACAGGCTGTTGCAGCTTGTTATTTCTTGTCCTATCATTTGTTAACTAATGTTCTCAAGAGTGGCTTTTGATATATCCTCTATCACTCACTCTGTTTAGAGTGTTTTTAAGCATTAACTTTTATTTTACTCTTGATTCCTGTAGTGTAAATTTATGTGCAGTCTGTAATTACGTGAATAGGTTTTGAAACAGTTATTGGCATAAGTCTTTTCAGTATTGAAGCAGTTGTCATGCTTCTATTTTTTGGAACTATATGATATATATGAAATATGATTTGTCTGACAAATCTTTGTTTTGAGGTTTGATTGTGGTACTGATATTGAAATTTTGTTTCATATGATGTCCTGGGAATACTAATTAAATCAACCTTCCGGTCTGCTTCCCTAAATATAATTTGAGAAAAAGTTGGTTCTTCAGCTAATGCTAATTATCCTGTTTGAATCCTTTTTATTTGTTAACTGTTATGTACAAATTCTTATTTTTGAAGGTCTACCTTGATGAGAGTATTCAAGAAGTGGATAGTCTTAATTCTAGAATTCGGGAGCTTGAAGCTCAATTATGCAAAGAGGATGAGGAGTGCAAAAGGTACTGGAATGTTTCAATATGCATATGTTGATAATTTTTGTTAACTGTTACACCTCTCCATAATTTGACATTTATTAAAAATGATGTTTCCTTTCCTGGCATTTCTTTGTTCTCTCTGAAACAGAATTACTTCAAGAATAAGGAAATTTGTTAGAGTCCACAATCATACGTCACAGTTACAAGAAGAACTGAAGAGGCAAGTTTCTTTTTTCTAATTTACTTTGCTTTGTAGACTTGTACTACGCTTTAATGTCTTTTGATATTTCATTTTCGTTGTGTGTTTATCTAGCTGCATACCACTGCATTCATGTTTGTTTCATCATTTTATGTATAGATCCCAAGTCCGACTTCAACGGTTTGGAGATCAGCTTGTCTCAGACATTTCTAAAATTGGTGCCAATGAAGAAGATTTAAGCATTGATATTGTCAGTAATGGTGAAAATACTGGTCTTCTTCCAATTGTCAAACATAATGTGGAGCATACTGATGCATCATCCCACAGAAAAAGGCTACATATTGAACGAGATGCTTTGGAAGATTTAAAACAAGGTAGTAGTTATGGAAAATATAGTGGTTTTGTATTTTTTAACTCTTTCTGAATTCCAGAAATACTATATTTTGATAAATGAAACATTAGGAGGTTCAAAATCAAAACTGCAAATCACATTCTTATAATTCATATTTGGAGGCAAGGGACATCTGTCAATACTTGTGACTTCATTGTTGTGTTATGTTCTGCATTCTGTAAATAAGTTTTTTTAATTTTTTTTAATCTGTTCAGAAGTTGGTTGTTGTAATAGCGTTTTCTTATTCATGCTAATGTCTTTGTAATGCACATGCAGATAGATCAAAAGATGGCCATTTGGTTGAGACAGGTAGAACTAAGAAGCGATCTCGGTGGAATATATCAGATCAATTGAATGACGAGTCCCTTGGGGGCCCAGACAATGCAACTGAAGTTATTAGAGTTCTAGATCCTGAAGGCAGGCACAAGAGAGGAGTAAGGAATCCTTCCAACAACCTTTTTCCAGAAAACGTACAAATTCAATTAATTATGTGCCTTCAGTCATAGGAATTAGACCTAGGCCATGGATAATAAGCTGGTATATCGAGCATGATATTAGGAATATGATTGAGCTATGAATGCTTGGATATGGAAATGACATAGTGTGGAATGCTTAGCTTTGTTTAGCCTCAATGCGGTACGTTGCTTGAGGTTGGGTTGTGTACCCTTAGGATTATACCAACCTGATATGAAAAGGTGTTATGCCAGTATCACGGGTAGGCATCTGAGTTATCTGTTATGGAGTCAACCGACATAGTACTATGACATTACACTTGATCATTTTGGCATTTAGTGGATATAATGTAACTGTAGGTAGTTATGACTTATTAAGGTAGTATGTGAAGAGAGAGTGTTCCTATCAAGCAGAGACGTGCCAAAAACGTGAGGCAAAAGAGGAGACACCCGAACATGGGGTTTTTCGAGGGGATTCACTTGTTATATCTACCTTAGATAGCAATTGAGGGAATAAAGATCATAACGAATAATGAATGCACTGGCTAGGATGTCTGAGATCATCCCTGAAGCTCTAACTGGAACCAATTCAATTGTTGTTCTGCTCTTCTATCACACTTAATAAAGTAAAGGTTGTTTTAGTGCGGTGCATTCTTCATGGTTTTGTCCTCAGTGGTCTTTTTTTTTTTTTTTTTTTTTTTTTTTTTTTTTTTTTTTTTTTTTTTTTTTTTTTTTTTTTTTTTTTTTTTTTTTTTTTTT
>Ga0209489_107529_pt1 | contig 16053 bp, 7 predicted proteins | sample SiratrowhiteBW_FD_187527 | JGI IMG/M metagenome (GOLD analysis project Ga0209489, IMG submission 187527) | Root nodule microbial communities of legume samples collected from California, USA - Siratro white BW (SPAdes) (version 2) | ecosystem: Host-associated > Plants > Roots > Nodule | place: USA... | reverse complement strand
AAAAAAAAAGGAAACAAAAGATATAGACTTATGTGATATACATAGGGAATGCTTGAATTATGAGTTAACTAAGTTTTTCTAAAACTGATTTAGATGAAAATGGTAAGTTCTAAACTTTTGTAGCATTGTTTATATTGAATATTAATAAATACGTAATTTAATACTAATGGTAACTTTGTTATTTTTAACTTAACTAAAATTTTAAAAACTATTTCATGATCATAATTTTTTTATCATATTGTCACTTTTTTCACGAGTAACTGTAATTATAGCTGCAATAATTATAGTTTTTGCAATACTTATTTGTAATATTAAGAACTCACAAAAATTTGACCACATATATAATCTAAAACTTTGAAATGAACTATTACGTATATAATTATTTAAAACATTATATATATATATATATATATATATATATATATATATATATATATATATATATATAATGATACTTTTTTGTTAAATAATGTCAGTTTAATTTTTACACCATAATAATACGACGAATCTTTCTGTTATATTTTAACTATAAAAATGGTAAATATGATTTTTACGATAACTTTTCAAAAGATAAAATTTATTACATGTGACAATTTTTTTATTACCTTGTAGTGTAAAAAAAATTGTATTGTCTAAAGAACATGATTAAGAAATGAAAGTAAAATATAATTTTTCAAAAAATTTAATTTTATACATGTTTTATTTTTATAGGTTAAAATGAACGCAAACGCAAATGGAAAGAGAAAATAAAAGACATTTATCTATGGCTATTGAAAACCAAACGCAAATGGAAAGAGAAAACAAAAGACATTTATCTATGGCTATTGAAAACCAATGACTTGGTTTTACACTTGAAACATACCTACATTTTTTTCGATATGTTTTTTTATTGTTTTTTAATTAGTATAGATAAAAAATGTTCTCGTTAAAATTTCATGATTTTTGGTACGAAAACATGTCGAAGTTGGAAATCAATCCAAGATTATTAGGTTTTGCACCTAAATCTTCTCCACATAATTTTTAGTTATTTTATTTTTGTTTCCAATTAATACGGCTAAAAAATGTACAATCAAAATTTCATGTCTTTTGCAACGAAAACCCATCAAACATACAAACCAATCCAAAATGCTTTGGTTTTGCCCCCAAAACTTTTGAAAATGTTTTTTTGGGTCTATTTTGTGGTGTTTGACATAAAAGAGGGTCAAGAAAGTGTGGTATGTTCTTGATACTTCAACACTACATGTGTCATTATTGCATTTCTAGGTTTGTAGCTTTAAAGTTTGGTGCTTTTTGTTTTGGTGTTTTTAAATGTTTTTTTTTGGCAATCTTTATAGGTTTTTCAATCCCATGGTGGTACGTAGAAGATAAGGAAGCTTTAAGCCACTGGTCAAGTCTCCTTGGAACAACGAAAACCTTTCCTATGAGTTTTAAATAATGCATGCAATATACCTCTTTCTTAGCTTTCGTTCCATGTATTAAGGGTTACTTGGTTACTGTCCAAACCCCTGAGGAGGTATATTTAGTGAGGCTAGAAGACTGCAAAAATCATCTGCATGACAGGGTTCTATTAAACAAGGGAAACAAACCTCTCATGCATGTGAACTTTTGTAAGAAGTCAAGTATGATATGAAACTCTTTAGGGTTGTGGAAAGTGATTCCTTTGGGAAGGAATTTTATAAAATTGAATTTTCCTCTCTTGAACGTGTGTTGGCTATTGGAACTTGGATTTTGTCTCTCGATTTTCTTTGCATGTTTGCGTGGACCAATGATTTTCTTCCTACCTCTATCAATATAACCAAGGCATAATGTTGGGTTTGTATGCATGGTTGTTAGATAACTTCACCATGAATAAACTGAGAGGCTTTTTGTCTGTGTTCTTGTGAATATTGGTCTTCTTCTACCTTGCCTCAACAACTTTTGATAGAGCATTCTGATTTTGCTATTATAGCAGATATTAAATATGAATGACTTCCTCTTTTTTGTTATTTTTGAAAAATGATAGATCATGTGATTTCCCCTTGCAAGAGTAACAAGGGCATAATGAAAAAAAAAAATTAAAAGTCAAGCAACGGTTTGTGCCAAAAGTCTCAATGAATAATTGTGAGCGTGTTTCTTCACAACATGAAATTGTTTCTCAATCTCCTTCTACGAAAGATGTTGATGTTGTTGTTGTAGTTATAGATATGCATCATACCTTTGGTTATCATCTTGATGTTATTCTTGAAGGCATGTCAAGTCTTGTTGACGCTTCTCGAATTGTTGATCAAAATAAGCAAACTTCTCCTTAGGGTGTTCTTGTTCCTCCGGTGGGTTTGACTCTTTTCAATTCTTTTGCCTCTTTACCTGGTGTGGGTGGTGTTATTTCTTAGAAAAAAACCTATGTTATGTATAATGGTTTAGAACAGGCACAAGCAATACATGTGTAACTCGTTCAAAGGAAAGAACATGTTCTTCTTTATGGACATGATGATCTGGTCTAATCACCCTACAAGTCTGGTAGGCCACCCAAAAATACTTTTATAGCTGCTATAGGTTTATGCCATGTTAGGTTGCAACTGGATGCTAAAGGGGTGTAGGCTTGTTAGGCTCTTTCTAAGTTTGAGGAGGGGTTGAGTTGGTTTTTAAGTATTGAGCAAATTGGGTGGAGCGTGAGTCCCATAGTGATTCAGATGAGTTAGATTGGTGTGTTCAAATTTTGTAGAACATTTGCGAGACCGAGGAAGCGTTCTTTCAAAGTCTTTAAAAAACCTATTAGAATGGGTACTACAAAGAAGAAATACTAGAGGATTTTGTGCACCTTAATTTTGATTTTCTTTCTTTTATTGCTTTGATTTTGAACATGATGAATACATATCTTTGAACTATTTTGTGTGTTTCCTAAATTTTGTTCTTTTGTTTTTTCATTATACTCTCGTGGGTTGGTTTGGTAGTTTATTTTTCAATAAATAAATTGTATTATATTTTGAATTAAGAAATTAACTCTTGTGATTTAAATATAGTTGATTTTAAGTAAATAACTAATTATATTATATATTTGATTCTATTGTATTTCTATTAAGAAAATAAAATTGTATTGGAAGAAAATAAGTATTTGTTGTTTTCAGTATTTAAATTTTTGTGTTGGTTTTGTTTTATTATTATTATTATTATTATTGCTAATGTAAAATTAATTTGGAATTAATTTTTACTGTTGTGGTATATATATATATATATATATTTAAGACTTGTGGTTAATACACATTATAATTATATATGAAATTTTTAGATTTGATAATTTAAGTGTGTCTTAAAATAAAGAAAAAAATAATTATGAATTAATATCCCTTGTGTAAAATATACATATAGGGATTGTTTATTTATGGATAAAAATAGTAACAGACTAATAGAAAATATGGGCTAAGCCCATTATATTCAACACTCCCCCTCAAGCTGGTGCATATAAATCATATGAACCAAACTTGTTACAAATATAATCAATTCTAGGTCTCCATAAAGATATAGTAAAAATATCAACTAATTGATCATTCGAATTAACAAATTCAGTCTTGATGTCTCTTTTGAATGAAATGACAATCAATCTCAATGTTTAGTCCTTTCATGAAGGATATGATTTGAGCTAATATGAAGAGTAGCCTGATTATCACATATAAGTGTCATTTGAGTGATCTCTCCAAATTATAATTCTATAAGTAAATGTTTAAGCCAAATAAGCTCACAGGTGACTGAGGCCATAACTCTATATTCTGCTTCAGCACTAGATCTTGCCACAACATGTTGTTTCTTGCTTTTCCAAGAAATCAAATTATCACCAATAAGAACACAATATCCAGAAGTAGATCTTCTACTAGACAGAGATCCTGCCCAATCAGCATCTGAATAACATATAACTTTACTATGATTACTATGACCATATAGTAAGCCTTTTCCAGGAGAACCTTTAATATATTTCAATATACGAATAATTGCATTCCAATGATCAACACATAGAGAATTAAGAAATTGACTCACCACACTAACTGCAAATGAAATATCAGGACGAGTAAATGGTAGATTTGATAACAATACATAATTGGGCATCAATTTTTAGCCAACGACTTTTCATCAACATCAACACCACACTTGGTAAGATGATCAACATATCCTTGACTTTTAATCCATAATTTAATATCCGAAGCCCAAGTTTCGTTCCATCTAATTTGTCAATGGAGAAATGAACATTAACATAATTAGTATAGATAGATGAATTAGATACAGGAGCGGAAGAGGCCATAGATGAAGTGAGAGAAACCACTTTAAAAGAAGAAGAAAAATCTCAAGAAAATAACCTTCGTTAGCAACCTCTGCCACAACAAATAGCAAATATGGGACTGTGAAAGAAATAAAGAGCAAAAGAGGCGCAAAGATGTATAAGAGCAGCGGAGACGACTGTGGGAAAATAGAGGTGAAAAGTGGGTTTACCAAAAAAAAAATAAAAATTAACCTAACCCTAAGCTCTTGATACCATGTTAAAATAAATGAGAAAATAATTATGAATTAATCTCCCTTGTGTAAAATACACACATAGGGGCTCTTTATTTATAGATAAAAATAGTAAATGACTAATATAAAATATGGGCTAAGCCCATTATATTCAACAGTGTGAAAATTTTATTATTGAAAAGAGCTCATATTTTTATGTGAGAAGAACATACTTTGTATGCAATTTTGATTTCAGAAGTATTTATATGAATGATCTATCAAGTTAAGGAGACTATGTGTGAAAAATCTGTAAAATGAGTTTAGGCCGAGTTCGAGAGAGGGGGACGGTGAATTGAACTTTTAAAAATTTTCCCAAACAATTAAAATAGTTAAACACAGGATGAAAGTTCTTTATTAGAATATGCTGAAAAATGATATCAAGAAGTACACAACAAAAGATCAGTAAATTTCAGAACAAATTCAATCAATTAAAGTATTTAACAAAGTGGAAACAACATCAATCAGTTTACTGGAAACAAACAGTAATACCAATTCACTAATAACAAGAAGTAAACAAGATTAGCCAAACCTACCTCAGATAGAAGCAGAAGTAATATACTGAGTTAAAATTATTTTCAGAACAATTAAGAAGTAATCAAATGAATAGTATAAGCAGTAAACCCAGATCAATTATACACTAATACAGTTCAGAAAAATTGTCAAAAAAAAAAAAGAATCAATAATTGTTCAATAAAAACTTGTTTTAAGAAATTTAACCAGTTAAACAGTGATTATTAGTTCTGGAAAACACTTAAGCAAGATCTAGAACAGGTTCAGTCAATTATATAGATAAGCTAACAATTTCGGAACACACTATATATCACGAGTACAATGAATAATCAATTACGTGCGAAAAACAATTAATTGCACAATCAAGAACAGAAATAAGAAGTGTTTAAGAAGAGATCAAGAAAGATCAAGAACACAAAAATTTATACTGTTTCACCTTTCCTCAAGGACTACGACCAGTCCTTTGCCAACTAGCAAAGAGTTCCACTTAAAAAGATCACCAAGATCAGTTTTACACAGTATACAACACTTTCAACCAGCAAGCAACCACTGCTCCCAGCAGCAAACAACCTACTGCACTACACTAGTTACACTTACAAACCCAATGTAATATGCAAGTATACACTCACAGCAAAAAGATGATTAAGAATAGAACAATTCCAACAGTGATTCTACTCAACAGATTACAAAATTGAATAAGAACAGAGTAGAAACACTTAGCTTTGAATTAAGATTACAGTTTCACAATTCACATCCAAAGCGCTCCAAGATTAGAGTTCTTGATGAATATTGATTGCTAAAAGGTCTCAAGGTGTTCACATGTTTTTATCTCTTTAAAATTTCTCAAATATTGCACAAAATGACTTTGATATTTGAAAACACGTGCTATTACTTTATATAGACAAACTGATTTGAAATCTGTTAAAATCTCAATCGATTGTATCAATTGTTCAATCAATTGAATTTTCTGAATTCTTTTCTGAAATAGTTTTCCAAAATCCGAATTAACCTTATTTAAAACCTTTTATTCATTTGATTAAGCAAGATTAATTTTGGAGCTTACTTTGAATTATGAAACATGCTACATATGATTTTAAACCAAAGAGCAAGACTCTCACACACATCGCCTAAGTCTAGGAACAAAAACTCCATCAAGCTTCAGAAGTCTTCTTGCAATAAACATTGCTCCCCTTGATCCTTTAGACTCCATTTATCTTCTTGTTGGTTTCATCAAATGCTCTAGCAACTCTTGGTGCTAACAAAATTCTTAGTGTTGTAAAAGAAGTAGAATAAATAAATTTTAATATAAGAGTACTTAAAGTTTTTTGTTTTCTAAAGTAGATAAATTAATCAATTTATTAAGTAGCTATTTTGATTGAAGTTTATATGTTTTTTTTATTTAAATTCATGTTAGGCATTACTAATAACTTTGACATCTCAACTAGGTTGACACCTCAAAGATATGTCATGACATGAAACACATTATTAAAATGAAAAAAAAAGAAGACAAAACCATGGGAGGACTAGGCCAAACCCATGACAAGAAAAGATTGACAAATACTCCCCAATCAAGCTAAACAACACGAAACATAGGGAGTTGATACCTATGATAAAAAAAGTCTAATTTAAGAACAACAGGTAAATCATCATATCATTTAAAATCTAACTTATTCTCAAGACCTAGCGAAACCAACTTGTCAGCACAATGGTTTCTCTCACGAAATATATGAAAAACTTTGAACTTAATTTCTTTACATATTTTTATATACTTTCTCCATCTCCCTCTCAGAGACCAAGGAATGAGATTAAATGAACTAAATGCTTGACAAAGCAAGGAAGAATCACACTCAAGCCAAATATGTCTGAAGCCTTTGCTCCAAGCAAGCTCAATAGCCAAAATGTCTTCTATAACCTTAGTATAAATACTTTTGTACCCCAAGAAAAGAGAAGAAATTGCCTACATATTCACTTCTGATACCACGAAAAATACCGACACATGCCGAAAAACCTGTACACCCTCTAGCAGCACCATCGGTGTTGACCTTCACCCAATTAATATGAGGAAATTCCCAAATAACCTGATTGAAGTTTATATGTGTGTGGTAATTTTTTTATAATTATTTATATTTATTAAGTTTGATTTTGGACTTATCTTTTTTATTTTGGTTTTTTGTTGGTGATTATTGTAATGATCTTGTAAACAAAGTAAGTGGGAAAAAGATGATGATGAAGAGGAATAAAATAAGAAAATATATGTATTGAGAAATTGGTTTACAAGAATTTAGTCTTGGACATGTTAATTAATTTAAAAGGAATATTTTGATTATGTTTCAAATTTAGTTTTTGTATTTATTTTTAGTTTAAATTTTATTTAAAAATATTTGTGCATGTTTGAAAATATTATTTAAATATATAATAATAATAATAATAATAATAATAATAATAATAATAATAATAATAATAATAATAATAATAATAGAAATAGTAAGATATTATAATGAGAACATGAAACACAATTATTTTTTTCTAACATACAAATAATAATTACAAGGATAATTCATTGTATCTTTAATAATGATCAACTTTTTTTTTTCATTAAAATTATAAACCTTTCTCTCTCATGACAAGAAAGAAAATAATTTGAGTGGAAGTGAGAGTATGAGAAAATGAAAAACGAGATCTTACATTTGTTGTACGAAAACATTATTTTAAAACATAATATAAATATTTAATTTAATTAATGATAATTATTACATTAACAATAAAGAAGAAAATAACAACAGATAATTGAGTTGACAAATAAGTAGTTAAAGTTGTAATAATTGTTTTACTAACTTTATAAAAAAAAATAATTACGGTGAGACAAATAATTTGATACAACTCATATTTTTATGTTTTCTTTAAATTAAAATTGAAAGATCTAATTTGATAGTCAACTTTATATAAAATAATTGGTAGATCGAAAATTGAGAAAAGTATTGGAGAATGACAAAAATCAAGATAATATGGTTACATATGCATTTTCATTTTTGAGTGTTATTGACTTGATATGATATATGTTATGACTAATAGATGAATTTATATGTAATCACTTTTTGTTTATACGAAATTAGAATAATAAGGATTGAAAGGAAAACAAAATACATTGCAAATGAATTTATATCAATTCAATATGATTGGAATGTAGTAGGAAAAATTGTTACTAGATGATAAACCTATTTGTATTCAATTTGAAGATTGATATTTGAATTCTTAAATTATAACATAACATAAATTATGAATTTATTTATTTCATTTCGTTTTACTTTCACAGTTTGATATATTATTTTACTAACTTATTCTTGTTTTTCTTGTTATGTTTTAAAATACAATTATTGTATTATGTTATTTGAGTAGAGACAGATACAGGTTCATAAACATCCAGAGAAGTATAAGTTATTAGTTTGAAAACACTAAACACCCAGAGAAGTATAAGTTATTAGTTTGAAAACACTTTAAAACTTAGAGTATATGTTAATACTCGAACATAGATAAAAGTTGGTTTTGTAAAATTTTATAATGATATTTTTGCTCAGCTAAATTTTTTTCTATTTATAAATTTTTTTGCTATTAAAAATCATATCTTCTTTTATTTATAATGTTTTTTTATTAAGATTGAATGAGAAATGTTATAAAATTTGTGGACTGATATAATTTATTTAAAATAAAAGAAATTAATATTTCCATTTATAATTATTAATTAATTAATGCAATCTTACGTGCAAAATTGGTTAAAGACCGCTGATCATGACAAAAGAATTTAATGTTTCTAATTATTTATAATTAATAGTTATAAAATGCAATTTGTCTTTTATAATTAATAGTTAATTAATGCAATTTGGCTTTTATAATTAATAGTTAATTAATGCAATTTGTCTTATAGAAATTGTAGAAGAAAATGTAATAGACATGGAGATATTATATAATGGAAGAAAATGCTTAAGGTTTGATTTGAATATATCATCTTTTGCAACAAGATGGATTCAAGAAAAATTACTCTTACTTTATTGACATTTTCCTTGGCCTTCTTCATCATTGCATCAGGTTGGAAATCATGTTTAATTTTTCAGCAATAATTTTTGGATACTATTTTTCAAAGAAAGAAAGTATAACATTTTCCATTTTCTCTTACCATTACGTAGTAGAATCTCTCTATTTTTTTTCTCTCTTATTAGTTTCATTAGATTTTTTTCTAGTAAAAGACCTTTTAAAGTTAACGTAAAATCCCATTTTTCTATTAGCAACTATATAACATATTTGATGACCAAAATTTCCATCCTCTTTATTTTGAATTTCCTATTAACCCATCAACCCAATTTTTTAAACAAATCATATTTTGAAAAATTGTTTGTAGAGATATGTGCATGAAATCCGAAGCAAGGTATAAAGTTATTACTAGACACTGCCAAACTGACAAAGATTGTTTGGAGATTCCTGGGTGTGCTATATGTAATTGCAAATGTGTTAATAAACTCTGTACAATTTGTACAAAATCTTCTCTTCTAGATAAAATTGATACTCATTTACTCACAAATTGAGTAATATAAGTTTTCACATGCAAACACCAAGAATGAGAATGAGAACAATAAAGTATTGTAATTTGCAATAAGAAGTTGTAATTTTAACTTATAAATGAAATAAATATTATGTTTAGTATTTTTGTTAGTCTTTTTTTCAGTATTCTGTTCTAGTTTTACCCAGAAAAAAAAAGGAAACAAAAGATATAGACTTATGTGATATACATAGGGAATGCTTGAATTATGAGTTAACTAAGTTTTTCTAAAACTGATTTAGATGAAAATTGTAAGTTCTAAACTTTTGTAGCATTGTTTATATTTAATATTAATAAAGACTTAATTTAATACTAATGGTAACTTTGTTATTTTCAAAATTTGTATAAATGAGATTTTACAATATTAATTTTTAAAATTCATAAACTTAGCATTTTCAAAGTTTTGCAATCATTCAAAACATTTCACAATAAGCATGACTAATACTATAACATTAATTTAAAACACTTTAATGAAAGTCTTCAAAGTCAACTTAATTTATAATAATTTAATATGCACAAATAAATTATATATCATAGTTAAATTGTAACATTCCAAAAATATACATTAGCTAGCATTTATTGAATCCAATAATGAAAAACAAATTCTAATAAATCCTACTATCTTTCACATATTTCTATACCTGCATACTTATATGTTTATGTACATAATACAACCATCATATATCACAACACAACGAAAAAAGTAACGGTAACTGAAAGTAAAATTTTATAATATACTTAATACATTAAAAAAGAACAAATTGTATTAGTTATTCATAAGAATTTCTTTAAAGTCCAACATATAAAGTTTTAATACCAAAAATACTATTCATACAGAACACACATGGATCTATTTTCAATCACAATAATTTTTAGTTCATTTCAATCATACATACTTCATTTCACTCATACTGATTTCATTTAAGTCATATTGAATTCCCAAAGACTCATATGCAATCCGGATACCTTGATTTCTTTTCAATTTCCAGTACCCTGATTTCATTTCAATCATATGAATTACATATGTACTCATCATTCATTCATATCACACATCATATCAATTCAACCATACTAAATCATATAGATACATATGTAACCATGGTACCTTAATTTTCCTTTCAATCTCCAGTACATTGTTTCATTTCAACCAAAATGGTTACATATGAACATATAATTTAGTCATCACACATCATATCAATTCACTACTGAAGCATATAGATGCATATTTAACCATGGTACCTTGATTTGCTTTCAACCCTCAATACTCTAGTTTCATTTCAACCAAAATGGTTACACATGAACATATAATTCAGTCATCACACATCATATCAATTCAATACTTAAGCATAGATGCATATGTAACCTTGGTACTTTGATTTCCTTTCAACTCTGAGTACACTTGTTTCATTTTAACCAAACTGGTACATATGAACATATAATTCAATCATCATATCAATTCAATTATGTACAACCATATATCTAACAAATCACAATATTAAAAAATATCTCTTATCTATCAAGGTATCATATCAAAGTTTATACTATGTACATAATTAATCAATTTCATCAAACAACAACCAAATTTCTCACATGCTACTTTATAATATCATTACTCAAATCAAGTCAATTAATTACACCAAACCAAGGTAAATAATCAGACTCATTCAGTGCTCAAAGACCAGTCAGGCCTGCAAGAAAGATTGAGCCCTGATCACATATTCAAGTCTTTTGTCCTAAAGTTCTATTTGAAATTAACTAACTAGTATAATAACTTAGCTTTCCTTATCTTAGACAATGATTCCCTATCATTTCCTCCAAATAAAATTACTATTTTCAAATCTTATTTAAAACTAAGATTTGTTTAAAAAATTGGGTTGTAATAGGAAATTCAAAATAAAGAGGATGGAAATTTTGGTCATCAAATATGTTATATGATTGCTAATAGAAAAATGGGATTTTACGTCAACTATAAAAGGTTTTCTACTAAAAAAAATCTAATGAAACTAATAAGAGAGAAAAAAAAAATAGAGAGATTATACTATGCAATGATAAGAGAAAATGGAAAATGTTATACTTTATTTCTTTGAAAAATTGTATCGAAAAATTATTGCTGAAAAATTAAACATGATTTCCAACCTGATGCAATGATGAAGAAGGCCGAGGAAAATGTGAATAAAGTAAGAGTAAGCTTTCTGGGCTCCTGCAAAAGATGATATTCAAATTAACTAGAATAGGGTGATACAATCTTAAGCATTTTCTTCCACTTTATAGTATCTCCATGTCTGTTACAAATTAAATTGCATTAATTAAGTATTAATTATAAATAAAAACAATAATTTCTTTGGTCTTTAATAGATGATCAATTGTCTTTTATTAATTTTATATGTTCAACAAGTCAGTTACATTGATTAATTAATTATTAATTATAAACAGAAAAATTAGTTTCTTTGGTTTTCTTTACCAATTTTTTTATATAAATTTGACTGTTAAATTAGGTCTTTTAATTTTAATTTAAACAAAACATAAAAATATGAGTTTCATCAAATTATTCCACTACTAGAAAAAATATTTAGAGAGAAATTTTTTGTTACCAAATTTATGAATATACAATTTTTTTATTATCTATAACTTATCCTTATTTTTTGTGTGGCATTTATTTTGTTTTTAAATATGTGATGATTTTGTTTTATACATGAGTAGAGGATCTAATAGGTGGTGTGACACCTCAGTGAGCTGATGAAGAAGTTTAATTTTATTTTATTTTGTGATTGTATGAAGATATTTTTATTAAATGTCATGTAGAAAAGTATATATTTTGAAATACTCTTATGAATGTATGAAAATTTGCATTTCAGCTTATTATAGAATTTCTATGCGATAGAGTTCATATTATGTGAAAAATATAGAATGTTACAATCAGACTATATTATTAGAACAATGGACTAATAGAGACTCATTTTGATGCCTAATAAGACACATGAAAAATACCTCTACCAAGAACGAAATTGACCTAAAGCTGACCTTGAGGAAGATGAGTAGAAAATAAACTTACTCTATTCAAAAATATGGTAAAACACTCTTGTTCTACTCAACACTAGAAATTTATGAATGGTCTTCAATCGTCAATTTGATAAAGAAAGAAGTTGAAGTTTTAAAAAAAAGACAGAGAAGAGAAAAAGAGAAGAGGAGAAGTATCACTCCTGAGAAAGATAATGAAATTGAATACTGATTTTTCTATGGTTATAAAATTTTTTCTTTTTTAAAAGGATATTTAGGTGTCATTTTCTTTATATTTAAAGTTAAATTATAGATTGGAATAAGTTTATATTCTAAAATTATTTTTTAGAATATTACAAATAAATACTGAGAAAAAAATATAATTATTACAACTATAATTACCGTTACCTATAAAAAAAAAGTGTCAATATGATAAAAATTATGATCATGAAATAGTTTTTATGCGATTTATATTATTACATCAAATTTCTCTTTAACATTAAAATGAAATTTAATTAATGCAGAACAATTTTTACAAAAACATGATAACCATAAAATCATACATATCGTTATATAATGTTGTACAAGTCAGTTGCATTGAATATAAACATAAATATTAATTTTTTTATTGTTATAAATAAATGATAGGTTTCTTTTACATTAATTACATTATTAATTAAGTCAAATTATTAAATAAATGGTAGGTTTCTTTAAGTCAAATTACATTAATTAATTATTAATTATAAACATAAATATTAATTTCTTTATTCTTATAAATAAATGATAGGTTTCTTTTACCAATTTTCTTATATAAAGTTGCCTGTCTCAAATTAGGTCTTTTAATTTTAATTTAAACAAAACATAAAAATATAATTATTTTTTTATAAAGTTAGTTAAACAAATATTACAACTTTAAGTACTTCTTATTTATTAACTCAATTATTTATTGTTATTTTTTCCCTTAATATGTATATTATTAATGTAACAATTAGTATTAATTAAATTAAATATTTATATCATGTTTAAAAAGAATTTCTTACAATAGTATTATTAATAATTAATTAATGTAATTTGACTTAAAGAACATGTAAAATTGATAAAAGATGATTGATTATCTGCTTAAGACAAAAGAAATTAATGTTTTTCCTTATAATTGATAATTAATTATTCAATGCAACTGACTTGTACAACATGTAAAATTGATAAAAGATAATTGATCATGTGTTTAAGACAAAAGAAATTAATGTTTCTATTTATAATTAATAGTTAATTAATGAATTTTTGACTTGTACAACATGTGGAAGAAAATGTAACAGACATGGAGGTACTATAAAGTGAAAGAAAATGCTGAAGATTGTATCACCCTTTTTTGTTCATTTGAATATCATCTTTTGCAACAAGATGGATTCAAGAAAGCTTACTCTTACTTTATTCACATTTTCCTTGGCCTTCTTCATCATTGCATCAGGTTGGAAATCATGTTTAATTTTTCAGCAATAACTTTTGGATACAATTTTTCAAAGAAAGAAAATATAACATTTTTTCCATTTTCTCTTACCATTGCACAGTATAATCTCTCTATCTTTTTTTTCTCTTATTAGTTTCATTAGATTTTTTCTAGTATAAAATCTTTTATAGTTGACGTAAAATCCCATTTTTTTATTAGCAACATATTTGATGACCAAAATTTCCATCCTCTTTATTTTGAATTTCCTATTAACCCATCAACCCAATTTTTCAGAAAAATCTTATTTTGAAAAATTGTTTGTAGATATGTGCTAATGCATTAGTTATTATTTTGTATGCAGATATGTGCATGAAATCCGAAGCAAGGTATAAAGTTATTTCTAACCGCTGCGAAAAGGATCCTGATTGTTCGCAGGTTCCTACGTGTGTTGTATGTTGCAAATGTGTTAATAAACTCTGTAAACAATGTTCAGAATCTTCTCTTCGGGGATAAAATTGATGCCCATTCACTCACAAATTGAGTAATATTCTTCACATGCAATCACCAAGAATGAGAATAATAAACTATTGCAATTTGCAATAAAAAGTTGTAATCTTATCTTATGAATGAAAGAAACATTATGTTTAGTATTTTTGTTGGTCTTTTATAATACTCTGTTGTAGTTTTACCTAGAAAAAAATAGGAAACAAAATGTTTGAATTCTTATGAGTTAACTAAGTTTTTCTAAAACTGATTTTTAGATGAAAATTGTAAGTTCTAAACTTTTGTAGCATTGTTTATATTGAATATTAATAAATACGTAATATAATACTAATGATAAGTTTCTTATGTTTAAATTTGTGTAAATGAGATTTTATAATATTAATTTTCAAAATTCATAAATTTAGCATTTTCAAAGTTTTGCAATCAATCAAAACATTTCATAAGAAACACGGCTAACACTATAATATTAATTTAAAACAATTTGATGATACTCTTCAAACTCAACTTAGCTTATAATAATTTAGCATGTACATCATACTTAAATTGTAAATTCTCATATTTTACACTCTCGTCACTCAAGTAATATCATATCTAAATCTGTACCAATAATATATCACTTTTTCAAAATATCTAAAAAAGAAAAAAAAATAATCTTTTCAAAATATCTATAAAAGAAAAAAAATCTTTAACAAAAAATATGCACTTACCAAAAACTCAATTTTAATCTATGCTATATTCCTCATCTTCCTCTTTCCTCCGAAATTTAATATACAACACACTAATAATCAAATCTTTCCAACGTTTTTTTTTTTTTTTTTGTCAATTTATGGTTGTTTGACGTAATAGATGGCAAAAAAACTTCACGTCAAAATCTAATGACTCTTTCATACATAGAAATCACTAAAGTTGATAAAGTTGAAAACCAAGCCTAAATGACTTGATTTTTCACCCAAAACATACACACATTATTTTCGGTCAATTTCTTATCGTTTTCTATTAGTATGACTCAAAAATGTTTTGGTCAAAATTTTATTACTTTTGACACAAAAACCTTCCGAAGTTGGAAACCAACCTAAGATAGCTAGGTTTTGCACTCAAACTTTCTCACGTCATTTTCAATTGTTATGTATCCAAGTGTGAGTCTAAGTCTCACATTGAATAGAAATGAGAAATTTGAGCAACATATAAGAAAGAAGACCCACAAACCTAATGTCTTAAGGTTTTGAGTTGAAGGTGGCGTCATTCTCTTGTGTGAGTTTGGCTTAGTTCTCATTATTGTGAGATCTCCCCAATTTTGCCCCCTCGGATTACCCAACATCAATCATTTTCTTGTTGTGTCTTATCAATACGGCTCAAAAATATTCTGATAAAAAATTCATGACTTTTGACACGAAAACTCGTCAAACATGCAAATCAACCTAAAATAACTTGATTTTGTTTCCAAAACTTCCGAACATTCTTTTTTTTTTTTTTTTGTTTTTGGTTT
>Ga0209489_107527_pt1 | contig 16057 bp, 4 predicted proteins | sample SiratrowhiteBW_FD_187527 | JGI IMG/M metagenome (GOLD analysis project Ga0209489, IMG submission 187527) | Root nodule microbial communities of legume samples collected from California, USA - Siratro white BW (SPAdes) (version 2) | ecosystem: Host-associated > Plants > Roots > Nodule | place: USA... | reverse complement strand
ATATAACGAGAAAGAAAAATACTTTGAAAATGTTAGTGAACTTAATAAATATCACCGTAGTAAAATAGTTAAAGAGAGAATAAAAAACTATTTAAGAAGGTTTCTTCTAATTAAATGAAACTATTTAAGTAACTTAGAACAAGAACAAAACAAAATAAATTTAATTTAATTTTAAAAATCAGATATTAATCCTACATATATCTGTGTCCCATCAGTTAAAATTGAGATGGAAGAAGATTACTTTTCATGATTGGTATGATTATTATAATTGATAAGGTATAGAGTACTGATCAAAATATAAAAAATAATTAATTTTAAATTATTAATAGGGCTCTGTATATATAATCAAGTTTTAATTTTAACATAGTAACAAATTTTCTTTACACAAGATTTTTTTAAAACATTAAAGATAACATATTTTTACACTCTTATTCATATACCAAGTCTTATATGTTCTAAGTACAGACCCTGGTCGTATAGATAAAAGGGTAATATATGTGGCAACACTTATTGTATGAAATTGTAAGAAATGAATAATTGATTTCTTAGAAATGTATGTATCCAAGGAAGACAGATTGAAAAGAGAAAGTTATTGATATGACAGGACACGTAAAATAAATATGTAGTATAAATGATAATTTTCCCTTTCATAGTGTGTCTTGACTATCACTATCACGGTCTCACTATGTGACCATATTTTGCCCTTCTCGCTCAGAGCAAATTTTTGTATTTGTGTGATAACAACCCCTTTGAACAATTATCGCCTTAATTTGAAAGTTTTCTCGCACTTTTATTTTAGATTATTTTCTGAAAAGAAATTATGCATGTCAAGGATCATGAATTGAATAAACTGTCATTGAGAAAATTAATTTCATCCTGTTAGTATAGTACAAGCGGAGAGTGTTCATTACTACTTTCAAGTACCACTCATTAAACATGCTAATCGATTCCATATTTCATTACTTTATACCCGTTCCCACACTATAGTTAGAAACGAGTAAGTTCAGCTCAGCATGTTATCGCAGGGGCAACTCGATCCAACTTAAGCAGATATTTGGAAATCGTTCAATTGAAACTAGTTAACGTGTTTTTCTTAATCCAATCATTATAGTAGCTTCTCAATTTATACATTAGAAAGCGTAAAATTGATATGGTATTTTCTATCTTGCACGTGTGATAGCTGCCTTTCATATCATATGTGATTTAGTCTGAAATGAATCCTTCTGCCGAACCATTCAGAATAGTGCTACTGATGAAGCAGCTAAGAATTATTACTATACAATTAGTTTGTTTTTGTTAAAAATTGGTAAATACTAGCAGTCAGTTTTGAATGTAACTCATCAAGTGTGTGTATATGGTTGCTATAATTGTCAAGGAAAAGGGACTTTGGAGGGAAACTTACTGTTTTTGTTGATGCTCACACAATAATAAGCATATCTTCATATGCCACAAGCACAGAAACCTAGACCAAATTTCACCATCAAACAGAAGGAAATATCCGCAACCTTTGTTTTCCCTCACCTTGCTAAAGAAAGATTTTCAATAAAGCTCTGGAAAGAATCTTCGTGCAAGTGAAACCAACATATATAGAAATCCAAAAAATATTAAATATTTACCGCTGATGTCAGTCGGTTGTGTCACTGAAAAGAACAAGGTAGAAAACGACTTGAATCTCGGAATATATTGTTGTGGCGACCAATCAGTTTAACCCGCTCAGTAAATTCCAAAACCTTATCGTGAGAAGTATTCCGGTTAAATGCTTAGTGTAAACCGTTCATGAAATTCCAAAAACTTTGCTCCAACAATGCTTAGGAGTTATCTATACACGTTTCGATATCAAATGAAATTAAATCATAGAATTTCACGTCTACTACGAAATTAACACGCCATTGTCCGTGTCACAGTGCCTTTATATAGTGGCATCCTTTGGAAGAACAGTCTTTCAGAATGTTGTTGAAACTCTTTGGAAAGGAGAAAAGAAGCAAAGCAGACTCAGAAGAGATTACGGGAAAAGTTTGGAGGTTGGTTTATAAAATCTGCCTATATTGGAAGCCTTTGAGGGGTTCACAGATTGATGAGTTGAGAGAGAGTTTGGTTCAATCACTGATCCAAATCATTGGTGGTAATTCTCAACTTACGCAAATGATTAGATCGTTAATTGGAGTTCCCGATGGCCCTAGTAGAAGAACTTGGAAAAATTCCAAGTAGATGCATGAGGAATGGTTCTTTGTAGACTTCCTTAATTAGAAGTCTTTAGTAGTGCACTTATAAATTATAAATTTATTAAAATTATCTGTAATTCTCTTATCCAACGGGTATAACCCAAATTGATAGTATAGTTTAGGTTTTAATTTGGTATATGTATTTAATTTTTGATATTCTAATTTTTGTTGTTGAATTTAATTTTGAAAAATTAATAGAAAATTCACCTATAATCCACGTATAAAGTAAAATAAAAAATATTTGGCTTGTTAAAGTGAAGGTGGGTTCACGTCAAGAAATAAAAGGAGAAATAAAGTTAGGTAGACACCAATCAAGATGAAGGAGTTATTTGACTTTCCAATATGAAGGTGGGACTCACTTCAATCTAAAAAAAAGAAGAAAAGTAGGTGGGGCTGCACTATCCACCAATAAATGTGGGGACCACTCTAATAAAGGTTATTGAGATGCACTTTTTAACCAAGTTCAAACCATAAATGCTCTTGGAAACAACCAAACATGTAACTCATGCATTAATAAACGTGAGTTCTCTCCCTTGACACAAGCAACTTAGGGAATACATCAATAAAAAAGATAACTCATGGGGTGTTGCGTGGAGCCTATGACACGTGGCAGGAGTTGAGGGAAGAGTAAGGAGATATGCTAGGATTAGAGAAAGCTTACTTCTCACGCTAGGTTTAGTGAAACTTCTTCCGGAAGCTTTTCTTCCTAATCTTCTTTCATAAGAATAATGATATTTTGTCACTCTTATGTGTCAATACATTCATTTAAAACTCTACAAATATATATATATATATATATATATATATATATATATATATATATATATATATATATATATTTTATTGTGAGGTGTCAGCATGTCAAACATATTTTTATTTTAATTTTTCTTTCTCTTTCCCTTAATTTCTTTTTCTATCTCTTACTCTTTCTTCCTTTCTTTCTTTTTATTTAACAAAAAATCTTTTATTCTTATATTATCTTTTTTATTTTTTATTTTTTTAAAAAAGTAATGTTTACATTACATTAAATGTAATATTATCTTCTTATCTTTTTTTGTTTTTTATTAATTAAAAATTTATTTTTAACAATATATATATATAATAATTAGTTAAATATTTTTTTTATTAATATTATTATGTTCTTTTTAAATAATCATATATTTTTTTTATATTTATAAATATGTTTTATTCATAATATCAATATATTACTATTATTATTTTATTTATTTTAATTATTTTTATTTTATTTAGTCCAGAAAAATTTAAACCACTTGAGTTGGTTTCTAAGGTTCATTCAAATTTGATCTAAAATACAAAATACTTTTAAAATGAGAATTTAATAACATGAATTAAAACTTAAGATTTTTTAATTCTTATTTTAAGATCAAAATAAAATAATTAATATATTTATTTCAAAACATTACAACACACTGACAAACAACACATGTAAAAGTCAAAGACAAATAATGGAGTTGAACGATACAGGAGAACAACAAAAAAGGCAAGAATGTTATGATTGATGTAAAGAAAAAGAAATATCACAAGAATATTTTAAATTTATTTGTCTAGAGTAAAGTTGAGATGTGATAAAGCTAGGATTGACATTGAGAAGATGACTTACCACCACGACCATGTTTATGTTTGTTTATTTGATGTTAATATTGAGATGCAATAGAGGTGAATGTTCGAGGCAAATGACAAAGACAAAACTGAAGAAAAATTCTTGATTAAATGAAGAGAAAGGGAGAGGAGAGAGAGAGAAAAAGGAAAAAGAATAAGAGAGAGAAAAAGAGCAAATGATACCCTAACACCTCATAATAAAAATATTATTTTTTTATACATATAGGAGTGTCAAATGAATAGAATCTCTTATACATTTAGTCAAGAGGTAAAAGATAAACATATCATTGAGTATATGCATGGAGACAAGTGAAATATTGAATATATTAGTATATACATGTTTTGTTGAAATATTTTGTTACATTTGATTAACGAAAGTTTAGTTAAGTTCAACTCTAGATGAGAATTGAAGAATAATAATATTAAGTTAACTAATGAAGAATATAATCAACTTTTTGAACATTGAACTGATCAACTATATCTATTAATGAATTCATTAACAAATAACTTAAAGTTGACTTTCGAATTAACTTTATCTCTTTATAATATTATCTTTTGAGTATTAGAGATATTAATATTACCTAAACTGAGAATATATTTGATAATGATCAATTTTCTCATACTAACACTTAAAAAATTTCAAAATAACCTCACTAATAAATGCACACATAATTTGTGAGATTGCATGCTAAACAATAAGAAAAAAAAATTCTTTCAAAATATACACAACACGTAGTAATATTATTGAAGTTCTATATTAGAATTTAAACACACTTCAACTTTATTAAAAAAGTAGTGTTTAAAAAAGTATAGTGTTTAAGGGGATATATATACAAATTTTGATGGATAAAGAATGAAAATATGTATATATAAATTATATAAGTTTTTATTTTTTAATTTTCTAAGAACAAATTTTTCTATTAGAACTATAAAAATTTTGATTACGTAGGCGATAGTTGGATATTAAGAAGACTTTTAATGTAATTATGATAAATCATTAAACTTTTGTAGTCTTACATGAGCATAATAATTTTAATATTTGAATTATATAATACGTTTACACTAGATTTCAAATAAAATATCGAGTCATAAAAATAATTTGTTATCTTAAAGTTAAATAAAACATTAATAAATGTAATGATCTTAGATAAACTAATGTAATAAATTTTTGTAGTTGTATAAATATTATCAATCTAAAACTTAAAAGAAAAAGGTAAATCGTACATCCATCTAAAATTTCTTTATTATTTAAAAATTATTAAACAGGGAATGAACTGACTTCTTTAATTTTTTTAAACAAGTAAATTGTATTTTAAAGTACGACTTTTTATATTATCTTTTAAAATACGATTTATCTAGTCATCAAACAATTTAAAATTTACTTGTTCCTGTAGATTTCTTACCAAAATTTATCCTTATATATATAAATAGAAATATCATCTTACAAGAATAAATAAAAGTAAATGTTTCAGGGGAATTTTTTTTCTTTTTTTTTCTTTCCTGATTTTATTACCACTGTCTATATAATGAAGATAAATATTCTAAATTTATTCAGAAAAAGATATCCAAAGCAGAAAGAGCGAAGAAGTGAGGTTGTCTGAAGCCAAGACGAAGATGGAGGGTGTGTGTGGAAGGGGGGTTTGCGTCACATCATCTCTTCCGCGCTCATTAGGGTTTGCAAAAAGCACTGTTCCTGTATGCAGAGTCAGTTACCAACACCTAACACCATTTCCTTCACAATCTCATCTATTCTCGTATAACCCTCCACCATATGCCAAAACCCTCCGTACCAGAAACGCTACCAAACCCGCTATTTTCCTTCCACACTTAATTGCTTCTCTGGTTTCCTCTCTCTCTCTCTCTACTATTTCAATTTGCTTACCCTAATTTATCAGAACCTATCTGTAATTGTTAGTTATTGTATTGTGCAGCAACAAGTTGACCAGACTTACATAATGGTGAAGCCCGACGGCGTGCAACGTGGCCTCGTAAGCCTCTTCGTTTCTTCATTGCAATTTCATTCGTTCTGGTTTCGTGAATAGAGGAGAAAAATAATTGGAGTTTAAGCTTCTAGTTGTTTGCATGTTTCTTTTTATGCTTATCTTTAGGTCGTTTTGGCTCCCCGTTCACAATGCTGAATTTTGTTGTTGTGTTGAAATGGTATAGGTGGGAGAAATTATTTCTAGGTTTGAGAAGAAGGGGTTTAAGTTGACTGGCTTGAAGCTCTTCCAGTGCTCTAAAGATTTGGCTGAGGTTTGTACTTGCTTGTGTAAATATATGTGTTGAGTGCGTTGTTTATTTTTATTGTTGGGATTAGAGGGTGCTGGTAGGAAAGGAGGAAAAGAGAGAGAGGAGGCTCAGTGATATTCTATCAAATTGATTTGGATTATAATAATCACTATCAAATGATATGAAGTATTAAATCGATGGTCGTATTTAAACTAATAATGCAATTAACTGTAAATAACTATGGAAATCCTTTCTTTGATTAGAAAACTAAATGAGCACACAAAATATTCTGAAGATATTCTATGATATTCAAAGACATGCAGAGGACACAACAGTGACACTTCTTCTATAAAGTCTAGGTTGTTATAAATTAACACAAAAGCAACTCTAAGTTCAGTAATGAATGCAATAGGAGACGTGCTCTTGTAAAGGTGCATGCCGGGAGAAGTATCCTCGTTAGGGAACACAATGGGAGAGAAGCCAAACCACATTTTGCTATAGAGCCAATCTGGAAAAGGACAGGTTGGAACAGACCCAACATGTTCTTAGACAGGCTCAAACAGAGTCCATCTGTAGTAAGAGGGGGACTGGAGCAGAATTCTACAGTTCAAAATGCAGCTAGAGCAGAGTAAAAGAGATTAGAAGAGAAACAGCATCTGGGTTTGGTGGAGGTGAGTGAAGATTTAATGAGATCCGTAAACTTGAGACAAGAGGCTCTCTTCAAGATGGGATACTATGGTCTGATTATGGGGTCTTGGGTAGGGAAGGAGAAAAATAGAGAAAGGAGCCTCCTAATACTAATCTATTAATAATTGAATACTTGACCATATGATGTGGTGGACTTACATCTCGTGTTTGCTGTAATGTTGATTCTCTCGTTTTTCTCTATCTTAATGTGCTTATTGTATTTATAAGTCTTACGGTGACTGTTTATGGTTCCAGGAGCATTACAAGGACCTAAACCAAAAGTCATTCTTCCCCAAGCTCATTGATTATATTACTTCAGGTCCTGTTGTTTGTATGGTATAAACCCGATCCTGTAGAATCCCAATTTCACCTACATTTTTGTAATGTACCTGCTGAATTTGTTTTCTCGTTTTGCCATGTTTGCAAGGCTTGGGAGGGTGTTGGAGTAGTGGCATCCGCACGTAAGCTTATAGGGGCCACCGATCCTCTTCAAGCTGAACCAGGCACAATAAGAGGAGACCTTGCTGTTCAAACAGGAAGGTAAGGCCTTTAATTATTTGCCTCTAACTTTCGCTTTTGAGATTCTTGATTCTTTTAATAATCAAGATAGGCTGCAGAGCATGTCTATTCCTCGTTGACTTAGTAACAGGATTCAGGAGTGACAAGATTTTTGTGTTGGACTTGGCAGGAATGTTGTTCATGGCAGTGACAGTCCCGAGAATGGCAAGCGTGAAATAGGTAAGGCCTCTTAACTGTACATTCTGAGGTTGAAACCATGGATAAATCCAAGTTTGTAACTTCAGTTAGTGTAGACACACGATTTAACTCATTTGTACCCTGTGCTTGTAAACTTGCAACCGTTTGAGATTTAACTGGAGAATCAAGATACATTTCCAATTGTTAGCTTGGTTTAACTACACAGACAATTGTAATGCCTATTGAATACATTATTAGATCAAGATCTATGCAATAATCCAACCCATTGTTGTTCTGAACTTATACCAAGTTCGCCAATAAATCAAATGCTGCCTTAGACCAGCTTACCATCTATGTTATTAAGGTTGTAATCATATATAAAATTATATTCTTAATCTTTTTGAAAATGTCATGCAAACCAAATAATCTGGTTTGTTAAAGATAGTAAATGTTTTGTTGACTTCTCCCAAATTATTCTTTTAAACAACAATGGGTTGGGATGACATTTTCCCGTTTAATTTCTGGTGTAGTTTTGGGCACTGAGATCTGATGTTAGTAAACAGGATACTATCGTGTTTGGAAATAATATTTTAATAGTTAGGGGAATTTGTGTAGATGATACTCATAATAATATGATCCCTGATTAACTGTTATTTCCATGTATGACAGCTCTATGGTTCAAGGAAGGCGAATTATGCGAATGGACCCCCGTTCAAGCACCGTGGCTTAGAGAATAATAAAATCACAGATCTCCAGTTACAATGTTCATGCCATTTCTAGTTTCAATAATCTATCAATTGTTTTCCGTGGCAAATGTAGCACTACACTTCCGTGTTTAAACACTCACTCAAATTTTGTTAAATTTTGCTCGACTCGGATTCTTCTATCCCATACCAATCATTTTCTGTCATGTCTGATTTAAATGGGACATGTTACCTGAATACTAAAGTGCCACTGCAACGGGCACTTGCAGATTGTAAATAACTGCTGTGATCAAAGAAAAAATAGAGAATCCACCATCTGGTGAAATTCACTCATGAAAACGAGTCGAACCAGTGAACAGGAACAATAACCAAAACAGGCAAAAGGTTCATAGCATACATTTCTTTAAGTTACGGAAGGATTTTTGGAGTAGCGGAGTCTCAGATCACTGGAGATACATGCACTCTCGCTAATTGACTTTTAACTATTTCAACTCGTCCAATTTACTCACTGATTTTGCCAAACACTAATCATTTACCAAACTTTGTTATAAAAACTACAGTATCTGATCTACTTGAAACATGGTCTACACCTGAAGTGTAAAGAGAAGAATGAGATAAAATACAACACATTTTCACGGGGAATTTAACTGCTAGCAGCAGTGGAAGGTATACATATTTGTGTTGGCATAGTTACTCCTTTCATTGCTTACAGGTCATACATACATCTTTAATCCGACATTTCACAATCTTGCAGAATTTGAACACCGACCACTTCACTTCTGTAATCATATTCAACTGAAGTTGATGAGATAGATTCAGAACTTCTATTCTCCGTTGAAGCTGTTGTCCTTGCAGAAGATGAAATACCTGCATGTCCCGTATCCACAACTTTGAAGAAATTTAGAATTGAAAGGTTAATTTGTCTACGCGGTTCCGAGTTCCCACAACAAACAGAGTCACTAACCCTAGGCGAAGAGTTATCAGACTCTCTGTCCATCATCGTTGTCTCGGAAAAAGGAGCCCTTTCTGGATTAAAATCTGGCTGATTTGCCTCTTCAGCACAAGGTGAACTAACTGAAGAATCATCTATAATCTCATTTGTATCGAGTCGCGCACCAATCTTTAGCTTCAAGAGAGTAGCCTCTGAATGGAAGGAAAGACAATTTAATAAGATATTATCAAGTCTGGTACGCAAACAGTGCTTTTAATTAAGCACTGACGCAAAGAGTGGTACGGAGTATGCCCAATCTCAGGTTAGTTGTTTTTCATATTGGATCTAAACTTGCAAAAACTGAACATTTCATTATTTTCTTTTAGGTTCTTTACTCTACTTTTTTCAATTGAAAATTAAAATCGTCAACCTAAATTTTCTTTAAGCGAATTCAGAGAGAGAGAGAGAGAGAGAGAGAGTACCGTAGATGGAGAAGGTGTCATCTTTGAGAACCTTGGAAGGAGAACCCTCTAAGGTTTCCAGTGACGAAGTGGATGCCCTGATTCTGCCGAACATTGGGTTTGGTTCTGTGGGGGTCGGGTAATCGGCAACGCAGAGATGAGAGAAAAGCATAAATACACAGAGAAGCAGATTTTGTTGGCGCCTTTTCGGATTCAATTACGGAATTAAAGCGGGAATCGTACCCCCCACACTTCTTTTTCTGGACTTCAATATTTTCCTCTTCTTTTCTTTTCAGAATTTTTTTCCCTTGAAAACAACTCAACCAAGTACGCGGTTCTCTTTTGGGCTGGGCCATAGTCCACCTACGTGTCACCTTTTACGTAATTACTTCCTACACCTCACTTTTGAACCTGCACCTCCAGAGTTTTCAAAATAAATATTTCCCTTATTTAAAGTAATTTCCTGATTGTGTGTTCTGAAAATTTTTTCAAAATTCACTTTTTAAAATTCATAAAATACATTCTAAAACACGTTTTTTAAAACATGATATAATTTTCGAAACAAAATTTTCAGAATAATTTTTTTGAAACACAATATATTTTAGAACAGGATTTCTAAAACTTTACAAAATGTATATAATAACTTTTGTAAGACGTTTTTATTAAGCATATAATGTGTCCCAGATAGAGTGTCCTGAAACGATAATTTTTTTTCTTTTCTTTTTTTAATTGCAATATTCTCCTTCTCTTCTTCCTCTGCAATGGTGATGGTGCATTAATGTTAATTACAATGATGGTGGCAGGTGATGGGGTGCAGCAAAAGGGTAATTCAGTCACTTCACCATCAAATTGTTGGGTACATTTTCAAAAATGGACAGGAACTGATTTCTCATCTTTTAACAGGTTAGGCAACAGCTACTTACGTCTCTCCTTCAATTTTTGTTTTGTTTTTTGTTTTAAATTGCATCCTGCCTTGTTTATTTTTTAAAAAATTATTACAAAATTAAGTCTTAGAACAAGATGAATATGTTGGTATGTCTTTCAGAATAATGTTCGAGAATCCATTTAAACTCTCTTAAAAAATCCTCTGATTTTATTTTCTATTTTAATTTATATGAAAGTAATTTTAAAAAAACGTGAAAATTGGTGCACAAGATATTTCCTTAAGAGAACGATTGGTACATGAGAAAAATTTAGTTTTTCAGCAATTTAAAGTTGAAAAAACATTTTTCTCTGTTTTTTTGTTTCTTGGAGATAATTTTTTAAAGTTTTCTAAAAATCATTCTCATTATTAGTAGAGGTGGAAATATTTCTCAAATTAAAATAAAAGTTTTATTCATTAATATTGCTTTTATTAAATCAATTAAGGTGATAAAAAAAATAAGCTTTTTAGTAAAATAATGCATTACATTTTTATTCGTAGGAAACTTGTAAAAATTTCAGGAAATATTTTTTATCAACCAAGACAGATCTTAGTCATTTCTAAAATTCATAATTGTCCATTCCTTAAAATTAAAAAATAAAATAAAATTGTACCCAACACCCTCGAAGAGTTAGTACTCCATGTCATGTTTCCAGACCAACCAATACCAGTGTGGTTTAGTTCGCCAGGTTAGTTGAAATGCGATGAAATAAAAATTAAGTAACTCTCCCGAAAACTGTGAAGGGAATTGGAGAGAATTTTGCAAAACATTATTAACAAATTAAACTCAGCTAGCACAAATCAAACTGAGATTTAATGTGTGCAAACAACAATCATGCTTTAAAGCTATTCAGAATGGACAGTTCTGTTGAGTTTCGAGACATAACTTTGGTCAGTGTATCAAAGGTTATACAGGTATAGTTCGCGTGGATAATGCTTTTGATACAAAATATGAGGAATTGCTAGTGAGGGATTGAAACTACCTCTAGTTTAGGCAATATATATTTAGGCAACAAATTAGTGTACTTTTTTATAAAGACAACAGAAAGATAGAAAGGCAAGAGAGAGGTGTATATAATATAGTCTTTTGACGCATCAAGTTATTATTAGAATGAGATATAATTAGATATTAAAGGTATTATATATAATTAGTTATTTTGTTTTCTTCATTGTTTAAATGGTTAGGAAATTGTTATCATATATAACTCTCTTTTCTATGTAAACAATATCTTTGAATCAATGAATTTTTTTACTTCTTCCTCACTTTGTAGTGATTTTTCCACATAGATCCCAATAATTGTTTTATTTTCTGCCATGGCTGTCATGGATGAATCTAATCCTCTCTACATTCACTATTCTGATAATCCTGATTTGATGCATGTTTCTCATCCTCTATATGGAGACAATTATAGTTCTTGGAAGAATGTGATCAAAGGGACACTTCTTAGTGAGAACAAATATGGTTTTGTAGATGGTTCTATTCCAAAACATGTTGGATGTAGTGCACATTCTCTTTGGCTTTACAATAACAACATCGTTGCTTCATGACTCTTGAATTCCCTTTCAGAGGACATGCATGTGAGTGTTCTATATTGTTCTTCAACTAAGCAAGTTTGGAGTTATCTTCGACAACACATTGAACACAATGTATCCTTGATTTCTTAACAAAAATGCAATCTTATTTCGCTTCAACAATGATCCATGTCAATCTTATCATATTAAGGTTAAGTTCAATTTGGAAATCTTTAATTGAACTAAAGTGTGCTCATAAGTGTACCTGCAACAACATCCAACCATGATCTGATTATGATTAAATGGAGTATGTCATGCACTTTCTTACAAGTCTTAATGAAGCCTATTCTTTGATTAGGGATCGGATTCTTTCAATGAATCCTTTTGCCTCCATCACCAAGGTGTTTTCTCTAGTCATCCAAGAAGAGAAGTGTCAGAAGATTGGTAGTTTAGTCAATATTGAATCTTCCAATACCTTCTCAGTTAAGAATAATGTTTATTTCAAAGCAAGAAAGATAGACCCGCGTTTGCTCACTGTGGAATCATCAGTCATGTCAAGAATAAGTGTCACAAGTTGATTGGTTATCCATCTAACTAAAAGAAGACCAAATCTTCTTTAGCTTCTATTAATTGAGCTTCTTCTAGTCCTGTGCAACAAGTTGCTTTTGTGGTCAACAGAAAGAATGTTTGCTCTTCTCAACTTTCAGCGCAGCAGTACCAATAATTATTAAATCTCATCCAAGGTCTAATACCAAATGTCACAGTCAATTACAGTCAACTTTTCCTAATAGTATGATTATGTCAACATTAGATACTCTTCTCTCTCACTTAATATAATAAAGCTTTTCAATAATACCCATTTCATGAATAAGCCGAGGAAATATCTTAATCCATCCTTAACCGCGTGTCTTAATTTGTTAAACAACTTGCAAAACATATTTTATTTACACTAGAGGAGTATGAAAGAACAATAAATTTAAGAAAAGGATGGGCCACCCAAATAGTATTTTGAGTTGCAAGGCCATTGATGCTCTCTTAATCAAGTGATAGACTGCATACCCTTGTTAAACATTTTTCTCAAAATTTCAAATAATGGCAATGTAACTACTCAGATATGAAATGTGTACAATCACGAAACATTCTAAAATTCCAAAAGAATACTTGTTGAGGAGGCACCGCAATCTTATTGTGAATGCTATCAATGTCAATCAAACTAGTTTACCGTATATAAGAGAGATATTTTGAATTTACCTTTCTTCAACTTCGCAGAAGTGACCGGAATCAAAATCAACAAACTAGATTGATAGATCTTCCTATTTGATCCCTTCAAAAAGTTATTTTACTTGCCTCTGGTCTTAACATTCTTAGCTGCGAAAACGTCAAGTGAGGTCATAATTAGATGCAGCTAGTTTAGTAGGATGGAGAGGTATCTTAATATGAAATTGACACATAAAAGCGACCAATGAATGAAAGCACTCCAAAACAGGTAAGGCGTGGGATTTTGAAATGCAAGAGATTATAAAAAAAAAATCAATCTTAAAAGGTTTATTGGTATCTATTATCAAAAGTCTGTTTTAAGCAAGTCATAGCGCCACCTTTTAATCTGCCAGCTTTGGACAAAGCTTCTTCTGCAAAAGGCTTCCACTGTTCTGCGCAAGAATAATTGATTCCAAGTCCAACGCTAAGTCCCCTTAGTAGATGCACTGTCCGAAGTACAGAAAACAGTTCTTCTGGAAAGGACTATCGTAAAAAGGCACAGAAAAAAACGAAAATTCAGTAAATAAAAATTAACAGCATAAAATATTAACAAGCCATTACCTGCTTATTCCATCTTTACAGATATCATTAACTAACATGCATCAATAGTTACTACATTATTTAATAATTTGATTCAGTGCCAAAATATTTTCATCTACTAATAATGAGTTGTAAAAGAAAAGGTTTTCCACCAGCAAGTTGGACGTAAAAGAAACTAGTCTTTTTTTCACATTGTAGTTATTACAACATTCAAAAGTACCGCATTATCATTACACTTAACATAGACTAACCAAAACAATCAAAATATGATATTAAATTGTTGGGAAATTTGAGGTCATGAGGGAGTTAGCAACCTGATATTTGGGCTTCTTCTGTTTGTATTCAACGCCCCCTAACCACTGGAGTCGATCTAGTGGTTGGGGTTTGGGTCATTAGCATTAGGTCTTAGGTTTGAATCTCACTTCCATCATTGTACACCATCCCGACCCCTCCCTTTCTCTCAATATAATAAATAAAATCATATATATATATCCATTAAAAAAAACATTTCCTCTTTCTTTTTTTTTTCTACTCAAGTCCTCACGGGATTAACTTTTTCTTTTATCCATAACTAACACTTCAATCTCAGGTTTTTAACTATGTATAGCAGAATAACATCACAAATTTTACACACTGAACAGGAAATGGGAAACGGTAAATTGGATTCTATAACATACCTGAACAGCAACTTTTTTAATTGAAGATTCATCTGAGAAAGGTTGCAGCATTACCACCCCAGGAGGCAATTTTGTATCAAACATTGTCTCTGCTAGTTTAAACAATTCTTGTAGCTCATTTTCACAACTGCTCAAGGTTTCAATACCAAGTTCCCTATAAAATAAAGAGTAAAATAAGCAGTTAGATAATTTGATCTGCACATACGCACTAACTGGCCATCATTTTAAATTCAAAATATGATGTTGAAAAGCCAGCCATCCTCCAAGGAAGTTCATATTTCACAAGTCCATCTTTAGCAGTAAACCATTCTGGTGAAACACTTCAGTATCTATAGAGATAGATAAGTAAGGAAAAAATATTCAACTTTAGGAAAGGATACCAAGGTATATATATATATATATATATATATACTTTGGGCACTAGTTTTTTTTATTAGTTATTACCATATAGTTTGACCCAATCTCGATTTCATTTACATTCAGGGTTAGAACCTTCTATTTCATTGTAGACAAATTGAGATTCAAGCTACGGTTTCTTGGATTTGGCTCCACTAAAGTGACAAATTAGGGGGAGCATCCACCCTTGACTTAAAGTGAGTTAATTTTATGAGATATTATAATTTAAATTAAGGGTAAATGCATTCCCACATCTCACTTTAAAGGAACCAAATCCAGTTTCTTTTGTCAAGGTATAATGAAGGAAATTCAGAAAGCCATCAAATCTTTTTGTTACCAATTTAGAATTAATATAGATATTTCATTTTTTCCAACATTTACCTCACTTTACTATTTCTCCTCTCTAGTCTCCTTATCTCTTAAACCTAATTATATTCTACGTTAATTAATCCCTTGATTTCGTTATCTATTCCCAGAAGCATTGGCAGTGCAGTTTGTAACTCAGTATTAGTTAAGATATATACTTCTGTTCTGATTTTCAACAAACAAGAGAGCATTACATGGATAAGACAAATTTCATTTCAGTACCTATAGCTCTCTTCAGCTCTTAGTGGGTCACGATTAGCAATTGCAAGAACTAGATTAGCATAGCCAAGCCTCAACTGTTCTGGTAGATCCTTCACCTGCCCGTAGTCTAGCAAGGCAACCTGAATTGAGGGAAGTCACTAACATTAGGATGGTTAAAGGTTCAAAATAAAAGAAAGAAAAGTTATTTTAGGCATCAATGTTGAAAACTAATTTTCAATATTCTACCCACTATTACAGTCATTTCCACATCAAATTCCTCTTGATTAAAACATCTCTAAAATAACAGTAGGATTCACCTGAAGAGAGATTAAATAACATAAAAGAGATGTTAGAAAAGAAATTTATTTTGTAACTTGCCTCTGATGATTTACAAATCAGGATATTTCCTGGATGAGGATCTGCATGGAAGAATCCACTTTTTAAAATCATTTGACCATATGCTAGAGTCAAACTTTGAAGAATTTTCCTGCACTTTTATGATAAAGTTAATAGTGTAATACAGTTAAAAAATTACATGAATAAAAATCATCTATGTTATAAATCTCCCAGAAAAAGGTTGGTATTCTTGAAACTTAACCATCCCCTTGTTATCTGATTCTGACATTTGTTTAGACC
>Ga0209489_107526_pt1 | contig 16057 bp, 14 predicted proteins | sample SiratrowhiteBW_FD_187527 | JGI IMG/M metagenome (GOLD analysis project Ga0209489, IMG submission 187527) | Root nodule microbial communities of legume samples collected from California, USA - Siratro white BW (SPAdes) (version 2) | ecosystem: Host-associated > Plants > Roots > Nodule | place... | reverse complement strand
TTTGTGTGCAAACTATATAACATAACTGGAAATTTAGTTACATAAATGTCAATACTATCTGTATAAATTTAGTTATATAAATTTTGTGTATGGTAGTGGATTGTCTGGGTCTTATGCAATTTGGTAGAAATACTTCTGCATGTTTCTTGACTAAAAAATCATTTCTAAATATCTAAACATGTAAAAGGATTGTAACACTATAATTATTTTCTATATTTATTTATTTATTATTATCAAATAAAATTCAAAAAATTATTTGCAATTATCAATAGGGTTTAGACTATTGTTTCATCGTCGATTTTATCATTAATGTAATTACTACCCATCTTAGATAAATAAGAATAAAAAGCAAAGTATTTTTTAGAGTCTAAGTAATTATGCAAATTTTTTAATTGATGGTAAAAAGATTTTTTTAAGGTGTAAAGTAAAGAGAAGGAGGAAATGAATTTTAAGATTTAATTGTTTATAGTATATATAATTATTTTTTTATTTTATTTTTCAATACCTCTTCCCATATATGTAGTACATTTTAATATTTAATGAAAATGTAGTTAATAATTAAATTTTGGGAAAGTAATATGTGGATTATATTACTAAATTTGTCCATTCTGTCCTCGTATTTATTTTATGGAAGGTGCCATATCTGTTTTATACAGATTTAATTGTTGCATTAATCATGTTCATCTTTTCATAAATTGTTGTAGGAGTCACGAAAATAAAATTTGTTTTTTGAAAGGTCCATATTTTAAGGGGGACTGATTTATTTAGAGAGCATTAAAAAAAATAATATAATAATATTAAACGAATTGAGTTGCTTACTTGTTAAAGTACAACTTATTTTAATTTTTTATTTTCCTCTTCAAATAAAAACTTTTCTTTTACATGTCTCTCTAGTTTCAAATATTTGTATTGGAAAGAAACTATAGAAAATAATAAAAACAATGCATTTCAGTTTTTAGTTATCTTTTATAAAAAAAGATATAATATATTGGTAAAAGTTATATTAAATAAGAAATTTAAATTTTATAAATATAAAGTATAAAGATTTAGAAATTTGTCTTTAAAGTAGAAGTGAAAGGGATACTTGAAAATTTTATTAATAAAAATTAAAAATAAATATTTATAGAAAAAGTTAACACGGAATATTTACTTTTACAAAACTACCACCTCTTTGAACATTTGTTTTCTCTTTCATCTTTGCTTTTTCTCTAAACTCCTGTTTCCATCCTTCCTCAGATTATTGAACAGAATTTACCATTGGACTTTCAATGAGTTATTATTTTTTTTTCTTATTTACTTATCTTTATGTACCCATTTTAATTAGTGATTTGTGTTTAACTGCCTATTAATTTCTTAGTTACACTGTCTCGACTTCATTTACCATAAATTCGTAATTTTTAATTAATTCTGATTTCCTGACTTAATATTATTATTGTTTATGATTGTTTTCAAGGCGACCTTGTCATTTCCTGAACTTGGAATTAATTTCTGGAATTGAAGAGATTTGTTACGTCTTTTGCCACGTCACCACTGCCTCCACCTCATATTTTTCATTTTCTTTTATTTCTTTTTGTATGTTGGGCCAGACTTGTAAAGGAACTTAGCCCATTAGGGTTGAAAAAGGTTGTCCTAGCTTAGCTTATTTAAGGGGGAGAGACTTGTAAGGTGCGACGACTGCTGGAAAAAAGACAAACTTTTTTTTTTTTTTTTACATTTTAGAACTGTTTTTGTTTTGGTGCCTTGAATACAGTTCATGTTTTTCGCTTTTATGGAAGGCTAATTCGTTTGGGTTATCCTCTTGGTTGAGATTGCGGAAAAGGTTTGAGGTTATGTGCTTACTCATCTCGCCTCTTAATTCTCGTCTATTTCATTTTTTCTTAATGACGGAAAATATGATCTGTTGGATTAGGATGAATGGTTTGTGCCAACACTTGTTTGCATAGTTAAACTCACTCTTATTCTCGCTTAGTCAATTAGTTATGGTTGAATTGAGGGTTGAGCGTCAATACAAATTTCTGCAATCAATGATAACTGAACTGCAATCGAAATCAAGGGAATAATCTGTTTTTAATTATTAGTTTAAATTTAGTAGTTAAATACTATTTGGTTGAATCTGTCTAACCCTCCCCCCAATTTTCAGTGTGTTTTCATCATTTGGCAGAGAAATAGGTCATTGGAAGATGACCTAGGAGTCACTTCCTAGTACGACTACACTTTACTGAGATTAGATTATTTGACCAGATACGGCTTCGATCATCGTGGCAGAAATTTGAGCAACGCTGTCCGATCAGAAATTCCATTAGAGTAAGTTCAATTCTAACATTTTTCTCCTCTAAGTCAGTTTTAAATTTATTCTATAAGTCTCTCTATAGTTGTTGCATGTGTCTTGAGAGACTTCGAGAGGAATCTCTGTTGGTTTCAGATGCTTGTAGTGTACTCTGATCATTGATTAAATACTTTGTATTGCAGGTTAGAGTGCTCTTACTTTTAGGATTTTGAAGCTCTTTTGAAATAGTATCTACTCAAATCAGGTAAGGAAAATAAAATTACTTGTATATTTTCTTTTAGAATTCTAAGTTAGAATAGTGAAATTATTGGTGTTGCATATTTAATTTTCATTAAAAAATTGATAGAATCTGCTTGTGATGATGTTTTGTATAAAAACTTTATTTAGATATTCAAAATCCAAGATGTTGAAAGGATGATGAAATTGTGATAAGTGCAGTATAGTTTCTGTTTTACCTTTAGTAAAAATGTTTCATTATGCGACTTTTTGAGCTAATTGATTTTTTAAGAATATAAATTTATTCGTATATGATATTTCTATACTCCAATTAGAACAAAAGCAATGTTCTTCATGAAACCTTTGATAGGTGAAAAATGTTTAGTAGAGTTTCAGAACATATCTTTTTAGTTTTTTGTATAATAAAAAAAATCTACTTAACGTCAATCATAATCATGGATATAAAAACCACAGAATCGTTGGTAACAACTTTAATAGTTTCTTTGATGCTAATTTGTTATTCACACTGCCTCTGCAATACTATGAAGACGGCACACAAAAGTCAAGAAGCTAAACCACACAACTTCATGAAAGCCAAAGTGTACAACATACCATCAATTAGAGGGCGTTCAGTACGCCAAAGGCATTTTTGGTATTTTAAAAAAATTATATGGTACAGGACACAATTTATATAGTTAGTGCACAAGTAATTGTCATGATAAATGGACAATGAGGGTTAGAAAACAAAAGTGTGAAAACCCATGATAAATTAGTAGTAATATTAACATTAATAATAATAATTATTATAATAATAATAATATTATTAATATTATGTAATTAATAATATTATATTTCATATTAATTTTATTATTGATAATAATATAATTATTATTAATATTAATTTTATTAATTATAATATTAATATTATACTTAATAATAATAATAATAAATATATGATTACAAATTTATATTAATATAATGAATATAACTTATACATATATATATATATATACTAATTTATTAAATAATTTTAATATATATACAAATTTTATCTATTACATTTTCAGTATAAGCAAATGCAAAGTTTTTATAATGTATAGATAGGAAAATTTAATAAAAAGAGAAATAGTAAGAGGAACATACAGTTATGAAGAACTGTGGCAGTTCCAGCTACTGATACTCCACAGAATGCTTTAACTCCAAATTATGGAACTGTAATCGCTTCTGCCTGCAGCTAACACTGCAAGCCTTCACCTTCTTCCTTTGGAAGAAGTTAGTATATAAGCCAAAGTGAATGAGTAAATGCAATTACCTAAAACAACTTCAACAATACAATGTATAATGTAGATCAAGTTCGGAAACAACAACTGAAAATTTAACAATATAATATGAATCGATTTCGGAAACCACAAATACTTGAAAATTGAACAGAACCCCATTTTTATATCTCAGGGTACGACACTTAAAGCTGCAATTCTGATAAGATACGGACGGTCCAACACAGTCTATGCATAGTGTCAGCATAATAGGTGATCCCGGTAAGAAACTTGAAAATATTTATTAAAATAAATTCAGACTTTCAAGTATGAACCATGCATGACTGTAAAAAACTAATTCAGAACTTGGAATCCACATAATATTTGCTTATATCACTCATTCTACGATCAAAGTTTGAAACATACACACATCCAACTTTAAAAGATCTAAGTCAGATTTTAAACTCTTACCTGATGTTAGGACCATAGCAGATCATAAGATTCTTAAAAAACAAATTGAAACATGAAGGAGTTCATTCTGTGAAGATTTCTGGTGTGAGTTTCTTTTTGAAGTGGGATGCCTTTTATTACATTACAGAAATTATTTCTCTATTTGTTTCCACCTACTACAAAATATCATTATTCATATTGTCATGTGTTTATACAGTTTTATTAGTGATTTTTATTATCATACTAGGAAAAAAAAATATTCAGTACCTATATATTATGCTAAAGATTAAATTGGTTTCAAATTTATGTATTAAAATTAATATCACTATTCTTTAAACATTGTACTTTCATATTTTATATATATATATATATATATATATATATATATATATATATATATATATATATATATATTTTACTCCAATTCTTTAATAAAATTATACTTCAAATAATAGTTTGATAATAAAAAGCAATAAAACAGGTGTCAATACTTTATTTACATCTTAGTTAATTTTTGAATAATTATTTTTGTAGTAGGTGGGAAGAAAGAGAGTAATAATTTTTGTAGTGTAATGAAAGGCAACCCAACTCAGAAACTCATACCATATATCTTCACAGAATGACCTCCTTCATGTTTCAACTTGTTCTTTTAGGAATTTTATGTTTTGCTTTGATCTTCGTATCATGTAACAATTCAAAATCTAATTTAGATCTTTTTAAAGTTGGATGTGTGTATGCTTCAGAAATTTGATTGAACAATGAGTTATATAAGGAGATATTATGTGATTATTTGGTAACAACTGTTGTTGTTACCATGGACTTGGGCTTCACAGCTCAGCCCATAACCTATATATATATATATATATATATATATATATATATATATATATATATATATATATATATTATTAAAGAAAGTACCACTCATTTTTAACTTAGCTTTCACACTTACGTATAGTCCACCTCTCTCTCCGCAAACACTATATACTACTGGAGTGTCTTCTACAAGTGGATCTCCATTCAGTCTTTCACGGGACCATGCGAGTGAAATGTATCAGGCGGTGCTCGTGGTAGTGGTGGCGGTTCACATCGGATTGATAGTGCTACATGCTCTCACAATATCAACACTATCTTTTTTGTTTCTTTTCTTTTCTTTATTTGTATTTTTTTTACATAAAATAATAATAATAATAAAACAATGAAGCTAAAACCAATTCTAATAACTTATGCTCATTCACGCTTCGTTTTCCACCCCTAAGTCAGAAATTGCCATAGGGAAAACATTAAAGCATGCGACTTGGCGGCGAATGCCCATAATGCACCTCAGAGATGGCTTCTGCAGTGTTGATAATGACGTGACAAAAGTTCCTCCTTATTTTGACAATGAATACGTTAGAGAAATCACACGGGAGAGATTAAAGTTCACCATGTTTTTGAAGACGGTGGCGAATAATAGCAACAATACAATAATCCTCACGACAACGATCATCGAAGCTTGTAATGACATTTGAAGATCCACAGTGGAGAGAAGGTGATACAAAGAGACAATTGCGATCAATGACAACAGGTTCTCCATTTGTTACTTAATATAATACAAATCGGTTTCAATTGATTTTGTGTTGATCATTTCTCGTTTAGGGATGAAGAATTTTCAATTAAACAAAAAATTAATGATTCAATATCAATGGCAAAAAGCATTGATAATATCAATTCATTCACTGAAATTCTCTTTTATCTCTGACAATTTATGCATGCATTGAGAAATTAGAATTTGAATAACCTACCTCTTGGCGCACGATTGCAGCAGTTGTTCTTTCATTCCTATATGATTTTCAACAATTGTCCCAGATTAACTTCTTTGTTCTACACTCTTCCATTGTTTCTTTCTAATTCCCTCTCTCTATTCGTTTATTTCTTTATCACTATTTTTGAGTTCAATTTCTAATTCCTCCATCTCGCCCTTCATATTCCACTCTCTTTGCCTTTTGAATGCACCATTTTGACGATTCATTATATTGAACTTAGGTTCAATGAATGAAAGTCCCATTGTTGAGTGTAGCGACTGCAATTAACTGAACATTGCACATTCTGTTTCTGTTTGAATAACTGAACTTTGCACCTTTCGTGTTAGTTCAAATTCTATCCTTATGCAATGAATGAACTGTTCCACGTTTATAATTGAATAACTGAACCATGCATATGCAATAATTGAATCATGAAATAAACGACACATGCAATAAATGTTAATAAATTTAACATATTCTGTTCAAAATACACATTTTGTTAAAAAATATAAGAATGAGGGGTGCATATTCGAAGTGGTGGTACAAATAGCAAAACATGCATTTTTTTATTTATTATTTTACTCGGACAAAATTAGGTGTTGACAATCTCGATCCCCAAGGAATTAAATCCCATTAAAGAATATGCCAAAATGGTACGAGATGATCATGAGACATTTTCATATAAGAAAAATCATTATAAAAATCAATAAAAATATTATCAATGGCTAATACCTCATAATCAATATGTTTACATAAATTCATTCATCTTAATGAAATAGGTGAAATCTGATATATACAAAAATACATCAGTTAACAAATAATTTATGAATTGTGAGGCTTTAGGGTTATCTTACACAAATACAAAATAAAACGGAATATATATCGTAGCACGTACATTGTAGTTTTTATATTAAGCTTGCATGAATATGTTTAGAATGTGCACCCACAGTTGATATCTAAATGATTAATTATCAAATAACTTAAGCAACCAACGAATTGCTTGTACATTAACAAGTCTTTTAATAATTCACCTTCATCCAAAGGCTTTATTTTATGTTCCATAGGTAGATATTCACTTACTTATCTACCATCTTTGACAAATATCAATGTATATGAAAATACCCTTCCCAAAATGAAAGACCTCAATACCTAAAACAATGATTAAATTAAGTCATTTTTAAGAAACTTTAGTCAAGGCATTCCCTCAATCTTGAGCACTTGAGAATCTTCGGCTAAGTTTCCTATGCTCACATGAAGCAAGGAAACATAGAGATATATGTGCTTTCATGTACATGTTTCAAGATTATGTAAAATGTGTTAAAGGATGCTATTTATGATGTCTTGAGTCAGTATTGAAGAAATTATCATCAACAAGGATGTTGCGTTCAACGAAACTGAAATGGCTTATAAGTCAAAAGTTTGAAAAGGTGAGTCTAGGAGTAGCTATGTGAAAGTTAAAGGAGACCATTTACATGAAGCAACTAAAAGGATTATGTTTTCAAGTTAAATAGATCCTTTTATAGATTGATGCAATCCCCAAGGCAATGGAACAAACAATTTAATTAGCTCATTACAAGCATTGGTTTTGAACAAGACAAATATGACACTTATGTCTACTTCTAGTTTCTATAGTGGAAGACAAATTGGTTGTATTAATGTTCTATGTAGATGACATTTTGATACCAAGCAATAGTAAACCTGATGTGTAAAAGTTTAAAACTGAGTTGAACAACGAGTTTGAAATGAAAGACCTTGGAGATACTAAGAAGATATAGGGAATTGAGATCACTAGACGACATGATTTGAAGTATCTATACTTATCTCAAGAGACCTATCTCATAAAAATTCTGTTATGTTTGGTATGACAAACGTAAAATCTATATCCTTACCTCTTGCATCGCACTATAAGTTGAGTGATGAAGAGTCTCCTAAAACGGTGGAGGAACAACATTATATGGACGATCTTCTAGATGTTAACATTGTTGGTTCTATTTTGTATGTTATGGTCTGCATGCACCCCAATAAAACCTATGTTTTGAGTATTGTTAGTTAGTTTATGATCAATCTCGGGAAATCACATTGGCAAGCTCTTAAGTAGATTCTTCGTCATTTGAAGGGGTTATATGGAAGAGTCTTGGTTTATGGTAGAGTCAGACGATCTTCTAGAGATGCTTTCATAAGATGTTTTGTTGATCAGACTATACAGGATGCTCGGTGTGACATCCCTTTTCCAATATATATATATATATATATATATATATATATATATATATATATATATATTCATAATACATTAAAAAAGAAAACATCTTTCATTCCAATAGACGAAGTGTATTGCAGCAGAAGAAATTTGAATGAAATTTATATAAAAATAACTTCGTCCATTAAAATTTATAACTTAAGACACATAAGCAACAAGCATTATCAGACAATCTAATCTATTAGATGTTAAATACTTTATCATCCTAAAAGGTAATTTAGTACACAAAATTCTACAATATAAATATATTTGTATCTAAAACTAGACATGTTGTTGAATATATAAGTACGCTCTATTGTTTTAATATTGAAAATATCGTTATGTAAATAATTAGTATCAAGGGCTCTTATAATTTTGAGAGATCTATTAAATAATCGAATATAATAGAGAAAATCATAAATATATATGAAGAGAGAAATCAAACCTACTTTTATAATACCAACCTTTTAAATGGTTCCAATAATGTATTTTTTCCAATAATGTATCTTTACCAACACTTCTTATATTCACAAGAAAGAATTATGATTGTGAAGAAGAGAGTTCAATTAGGAGTTATGGTATCTAGGAAATGGTGAAGACTGGTCTTGAACACCACCTTTTGCAAGAAACCTCATTTTAACCTAAATGAAGTTCCACAATGAGGAAATTGCCAAAAGAGGTAAGGTTATTACCATCTTGCATTTATCTTGCATTCAATTATAGATGATGATGTTTTTAATGAGAACTTCAAACTTAGATACAATAAAGAAAGAAAGTCTATGAGAAACTTGAAAAAAAAAATCTTTGAAAATGAAAAGACTAAGAAAAATTACGTTTTTAACTTCACAAAGAGTTTGAAGCCTAGAAGACGAAAGATTTAAAAAAAATAAAGGACTTCATGAGCAGGTTGATGAAAAAGTTATAAACAATATCACATTGTTAGAAAATTTTTCAAATAACAAATAGTTAAAAAAGGTTTGAGTGTTTTTTTAAAGGTTTGAATGCATGATTATTTACTTGAAGAGTCAAATTTCAACAAGTTTGACAAAACTTATGACTACTCTTTAAACTCTAACAAAGAAACACCTTAAAAAATAAAGAACAAAAACAATTTTTCAAGTTAAATACAAAAAGAAAGCAATTGCAACATAGAATGAGAAGAAAATTGTTATTGATCCATACGAAAAAGACCGAAAAGGTGAGAAAAAATTTTCCAAACTTTGGAATATGCAAAATAACCACTATACCAAAAATGGTCACGTAGAAAAGTTTTGTATGAATAATAGTAACAAAATCAACAAATCAAAAATTCTCAAAAAGGAAAACCTTAGTAAAATTAAAGATATTTTTCGTTAACCTAAACAGAATTCAAAAGAAAGTATGTGACTGGTCGAGACTGATTGCAATATGTAATCAAGGAATTAGATTTCTTTTTAAAAGCTAAAATTTGAAGGAGGATTAGTCACTAGTAGAAAAACAGTCTTCAAAGTCGGTTCTAGGAGCCCCTTAATGTCGGTTCTAGAATTGACGTAGACTAAGGCGACGTTGAATGTTTTCAAACACCGCGTCGGTTACCAAACCGTTGTCACCCTCCACGTCAGTTTAAACCAGGTACCGACGTCATGAACCCATTCTAAAATAGTCTAAGGAGTGTTCCAGAGACAACACCACGTCAGTTGTTTTGTCAAAACCGACGTGGTGGTTGTTCAATATTTTAAATTTTAAATGAAACACCACGTCAGTTATAATCATAACCAACGTGGTGTAATGGCAGACCACGTCGGTTTTGTCCAAATAACCATGCCTCTTGAAATTATTTAAAATGCAACACCACGTGGGTTATGGTTAAAACCGACGTGGTGTATCCTTTACAATGACGATTTTTGCCATAACCGACGTTATATATGTATTTTTTCTTTTAAATATACAAATTAAATTATCAATTAGCCCCCTGCATCAGTTTTATAAACCAGCGAGAATACATTTACAATTGCAGTTCAAATATCATATTACAATTTCAGTTTAGTACATATGTAGTTAAATATATACACTAATGTAGATAAATACAATGTTATATATACACTTCTAATCTATACTAATCTAAAAAATAATTCTAATTTGGAGAAAATACTTTCCCCATTCTTTTTAAAGGTCTGCTATTGTTTGCTTATCCAATGGCTCTGGGTATTGAAAAAACTGAACTAAATGTACGAACTTGAAACTTGAAACTTGAAAAACATTTTACATTTCTACAAAGTTAAGACATGTTCTTACTTGCTCCCAAAAATAGGTGATACCAACTTGTGCTATGGTTCTCATCCAATGCATGATTTAATATCCACATTCCCAGCCTCCTTGTTGCTTATTGCACTTTTATTAAAGGTGAATCATCAAATAATTGAATGCTAATTTTAATAAACTTATTTTAGAATTAAATACCTTAGGATATATCCAACGGAGGTTTTGATATGTGGATGTAGATCTTCCTCCAAGAACATTACACACATTCATTGCACTAAAATCCAAGATGTTTAGTAATTTCATATTATACCAAAAAAGAGTGATATATATTATTTAAAGTAAATTAAATGATACCTTTGTACTATTTGTTTCATATCGTTTGATGCCTTCCAATGCAACGAACAGAACCAAACAACTGTGTTGTCCGCAGGACACACAATCATCAGTTGCCAATGGGACCTAAAATAACAACATTACAGAATGTCATATTGTCAATATTACTTAAGATCAAAATATAAATATTTGAAACTTACGCATGGATAATAGGAGCAAAGTAAATTCTCTTTCTAGATTTGGAAATCCATCTTTGAATATATTGCCGAGTGTCAATCTTTTTATTTCTAGAGCTCTGTAAACTTTGTGGCTAAAGGAAACCATAAATATCGGGATTTCCTAAGCTATAAACTAAATTATTTACGTATATGCATTGTTAAAATCACTATTAGTAATAGTTGTTGATGAAATAACTCAAATTTTATAACATGTAGAAAGGTATACTTACATCATCCATAACTGAATTATTGTAATGTTTAACATCTGGTTACCCTTAATGAGCTCCAAGATGTCTTGCATAGATATATACAATGGGACACCATCCACCCCAAAGACAGATGCATCCCAAAGAATTTGAAGATGATTATTAAATAACTTGTAGCATACATGAGTCAACTCCTGAAGTGGATTCACTTCAGACTCAAGTGGTGGAGACCTAGGGCTTAAATCATCAGCTGGTGATTTCTCTTTCCTCCTACAGTCCTGTAACACATAAACAAAATGTATCAATTCAAATAACATTAAGTGTGAATTTAAATAAGATTAAGACAAATCACAATACCCGAGACCTTTTAGAAATGGCTTGTAGGAGACGTGTAGGCCATACAATAAATGTACCAAGTGTCTCTCCCACAAGTCTAACCTCTGATGTTGGCACAAACACCTCGGCATCTGCCTGTTTAACTTCTTCGACAACTACCCTTCAAAAATCATCTCCAAGTGGAACTGTATGGAGCATCAAAGATCCGATAAACACTCTCCCAATCGCTACCAATCGAGGAGGATCTTCGACAAATAATTTACACCGATATGATGTATCAGTGTTGGTGTCTTCTTCCTCGTCTTCAACAGCACAACTCCCCTTTGTGCTAGCTCTCCCACGTATAGATAGAATTACTCCTTCCTGTAGAGGAGTGTGCTGGTGTGATATGACCAATAGATTCCAACTTCTCCTCAAATTATCTTCTTAATTCATGTCTCAACTCATCTATTAACTGATCTCGTACTTTTCATTGTATTTGAGACGTCAATTTTTCTTCTATTTAAGACGTCAATTCATCTTTAAGTTGAGATTTCTGACCATTATATTTGAAGATTGAGATGAGCTAAAACGTGGAGCAGAATCAAAATATTGTCTCACACCCACACCATATCTAGCAGTCCGTACACAATCGGGGTGTTCCTCGGTGCCCAGACCAGCAATCAATATATCTTGTCTTCCTTGAATGACAAAACTGCGCTGGGAGCTTTGTTCCACCAGAGAATCTTGTAAAACATAATACAATATGTCAATGTTGTATAATAATAAGACATTAGATGTGATAAGTAAATTGTTATTAACTTACAATACGCTGGGCAATCTCAAGTGTCTGTGGTGATGTCATCTGCCCTCTAGGTTTAGTCCTAGCCAACTTCCATTTCTTATGTGGAATAGAAGGGGATGAAGGAGAAATGACATCATCTAAAGATGATATTTCTTTTAATCTTTTTAGTTTCTCCTCCATTATATTCTTTTCTAATAAATCATAGCCCCCCTGGAGACAACCAGTGGGGGGTGACATTCCTGTGTTGAATGTCTTGGGCTTTCTTCCTCTTCTCCTACACAATAAATAAAAATCATATTACTTAATGAAATTATGATGGATAAAACAAATCTGCTAAGAGGGATCCTCTCTAGATTGGACAAATTGTGTCCAAGTCTCTTCATCAATGGAACACTTCTCACAAGGGGACTTTCCCTTGTGTTGACTAAAGATGTACCAACTGGTCAAGTTTGTCTTGAAATTTCTCCATTTAATAACAATGGATGACATAATTTTCTTTCTAATTAATGGAGATGTTTCAAACTCAAAGTTTGTTTGCAAAATAAAATAAACAAGTCATTAAACATATAACACATAATTATCATCATTAATGACTTACAATAAGCTTGAAATGAGTTACTTACAGTAAGATCCTGCCAAATCATATTTATCTCAGCTTCAGTCACATGATCCCAAGTCAGAAGCAAAATAGACACATTTGTACGTGTCAAAACACCCAAATAACTAGAAATCTGGGCACAATTAGGGCCTGAAGCCCTACCAGTCTGAGAGTTTATGTCTACTAGGACCTTAGAACCACTAAGTCGACTAGCAGTATTACCTCTCAACCGTGTAGATTCTCTACTCTTCCTCTGTGAATCAGCCATGACCTAAAAAGAAAACAAACATAAGATTAAAAACATAAGCTTAACATTAAATGTTGAAATTGAGTACAATCAATGTTCAAATTCAAAATAAAAATAACAAATAATTAAACATTATTTTATTTTATTCTGGCAGTGTTACAATGTTTTCTCATATTCTTTCATTGTGATCACTCCGTTTAGCATGTACTTCATCAACATCATTTTCCACATTGATAGGAGGTAAGTGTCTTGAAAATGAGTTGTCAACATGTTGGACTATTGAGTCATCATGGTTATCAACATCATATTCAGTTCTCCCTTGAATAACAACTGAACACCTTTCATTAGAAGGATCATTGACATAAAAACCTTGTTTCGCTTGGTAAGCCATGATGAAGGGATCTTCCTTAGAACCTATCTTTCAAGATCAACCAAGGTAAAACCCAAATCATCAACATGCACTCCTATGTTACTATCAACCCATTTACACTTAAATACTAGAACTCTAAATTTGACGTAGTCAACTTTTCAGATTTCTTCAATTACTCCAAAGTAACTTATTGTAACCATCACAGGATTGTTGTCTTTTGAACTAGCAAATTGCATTGACTTTGCCTCAAGGGTGACACCACTATTCTACATTGTACTTTTTTGATCCTCAGTGTTTGTGTAAAAAGAGAACTTTGTAATATCATACCCAGACCATGTTATGACATCAAAGTTAAGTCCTCGTGCTAACCATTTCAAATCATCAACATCGTAATCATTTTGAAGAATTTTTTGTTTAAACCATTTCAAAAATGTCTTGTTATGTACATTCAATAACCACTTATCATTTGCACGTGGGTTCATTGTCTTGAACAACATTTTGTGTTCATCTATGTAAGGAAGAGCATCATCAGTATTGTTTAAAATATACAAGTGTGCTTGGAGTACCTATTGTTGATCTTCTTGGCCACATAGTGACTGGTCGGCAATGTATTACCTTGAGGAAGTATTTCATGCAAAAATTCAAGTAATTCAGTAAAGCTTCTATCAGTCCACCCATTTCTTGCCTTCATATTAAATAAACGTAATACTGTTGACAAATGTGATAAACTTGAACAACCGGGATACAATTCTGTTAGTGAATCATCTTTCAAAGAATCAAACACATGGGCTTGGTGGAAACACTGTTCTCCAATATCACGAATCATGTCTTCCATGCAATCTTCAGAATATAGATTAGAATGTTGACACTGATCTTGCTCATATACATATGGTAAGTCTAGAACTTCACCATGCCAAGTCAACGTTGTGTAGTTCTTCAAGAAACCATAAAAAAGAACATGCTCTTGTATCAACTCAATATGTAGTCTTTTTCCATCCACACAATTCGCATACGAACATTAATATCTTCCATTTATTGATGCTCCATTCCGTTTAGCAAATTCTAAAAAATCTTCAACACCTTTCTCATACACATCACTCATTCGACTTGCATTTATCCAATTTCGATCCATGAATACATTTAGTGAAATATTTTCACACACATTACTGAATGACCAAATTAAATATAAATTTTCGGAGATCGAACATCCCCGGACTCAGTACCAAATGAGTTTCTTATAAATCAAACTATGCACAAAGAGCAATTCAATATACATAAGCATTTCAAACTTACATGCATTACAGACAACCATTCCAATCATACAAGAATGTCTAAATAAAATACAATTGTCGGGCACCGAACATCCCCAGACTCAATGTCCATATGCGTAACATATATATCAAACACACACAAAAATCATGAACATTCAAACAACCATTCCAATAATACAGATACAATATTTCAAAGAGGATAAAAATACCTCTTGAAGAGTAGTGGTGACGCCAAGTACAGAGAACGAAACCGAACACAATGGAGAACGAAACTGAGCACAATGGAGCTAACAGAGAATGTCAATGCATGCATAACCATGAAAAGCAAACATAAAGTTAATAAAAAATTACAACAAATGAAAGCAAACAAAAATGGAACACAAAGAAAATAGAAACTTGTGAATGGAAGAAGCGAAAGCTTGAACTCGAAACGAAAATACGCATCGTTCAAACGAATGCCGAACGAAAATTATGGAGAAACGTCAATGAAACACTGTGACATAGTGCCTAAAAGTGTCGCAAGGGTTGCCGGAACAGTGAAAGAAAGGAGCACGTAGTGGAGGAAGAAGAAAACGTGAAAGTGAAATGGCACGAGGTGAGATAAAAAAGGTATATCATGTCGGTTATTTACACTCAACTGATGTGATATACCCTAAATCCCCAAATTTTTTACCCTAAAGCAATATCACGTCGGTTATTTATCCCAAAATTACGTGATATTGAACCATAATTTTTATAAAAAATTACACATGTATTGATGAAGCACTAATAAACACCACATCGGTTTGAGCCTCATAACCGACGTGGTGTGTGCAGCGCCAAATTTTTAATTTTAAAATTTTGAATTTTTATTTTTACTTTCATTTCTATGACGGTTTTTAGGTGTAACCGACGTTGGATATAGAACTCGACGTCGATTTTAGTAGAACCGACGTGAACTATGTTCAATTATTTACAAAAATGCGGTGGCATTTTTTACTACGTCGGTTTGACTTTTAACCGTTCTTACGTAGAATGATGATTTTTTACTAGTGAGTAAAGATTGAAATGAGAAAAATTTATCATCATGGTTAAATAAGATGTGTGGATTCATATTGAAGAAAATAATTTATTTTTTATTACTTATAAAAATAAAGGTGTGTAGTTATTTATGTTGATGGTAATGAATTACATGAAGGTGAGATTGTAAAAAGAAGTTTTCCTATTAATTGGAATTTAATT
>Ga0209489_107522_pt1 | contig 16071 bp, 12 predicted proteins | sample SiratrowhiteBW_FD_187527 | JGI IMG/M metagenome (GOLD analysis project Ga0209489, IMG submission 187527) | Root nodule microbial communities of legume samples collected from California, USA - Siratro white BW (SPAdes) (version 2) | ecosystem: Host-associated > Plants > Roots > Nodule | place... | reverse complement strand
AATTATAATTTAGACTAAATTGTATATTTTAATAGAATAATAAATTTGTGATTTTATTGCATTATTTAGGATTTATGTTTAATTTTAAATAATTTAAAAGATATGTTTTAAATAATTTTAGTAATGTTTTTTATATTAAAATCAATTTAATCCAATTCATTTTAATTTTTTATCATCTTATTTCACATGGGTTAATTGGTATTTTCAGAAATATATCAATTAAAAAAATAAAAACAAATCTATAACATCGGTCAAATCATTCCCAAACTTTCATAATTCATCTCCTCAAATCCCTTCAAATCTTACTATCCATCTCTTAATCCAAACAACCTTTTCATCCCCACACAATCCACTCAAATCCCTTTAAATTCATCTTCTCAAATCCACTCCCCCAATCAAACGAAGCTTAAACCCTAAACTGCACAAGCACAGAAATTCAAATTTTCAATTTCAAATTCTTAGACATGTTTATATTCAAAGATGTTATCTAATCTTTTAAGTAAATTAAATTAGGGATATTATCATATTCTAGGAACCTCATGTATAGATAAAGGTTCTTGATATGAGAAGAACTGTCAGGAAAGTTAAATAGATTTATCTAAATAATAGGTAAGTATCAAAAGTTTGTCTAGAAAACTCATAATGTAGAATTTCTCAAGTTAGTCCAAACATCTTGTAATGTGATTTAAAATCATACCTATATTGTTGTGTGTGAAGAGGGATTTGTTTTGCAAACAAAATCTTAACCAAGAAAAGATACGTTTACACGAATGTGTCAGAAAGTGTTACTAAACAGGTAAATAGTTAAAAGGGAAATTAGTATATTTTTTAAAAAATATATATAATATTTAGCACACAATATTATATAGTAATATGTATAGAAACTTACATTTATCTTCAAGTCTAGAAACTCAACATCAATGCTGAAGCGACCAACAAAATTAGTATCCAAACACCAGGCAAAGTCATCAGGTGTCCTGAGCAGCTTTTCTTGAACTGCAGCATTCCATTATATAATATTAAATTCAATACTGGTACAAGTAATTGAAATTTCAGACTTCATATTTCCAGTTTGAGTTGCAAAATTCAAATCACAATATGAAATTATCTCCTTTTCTTCTTGCATTGCAAATCAAGTGGTGAAGACAGGGAGGTCGTGTCATATGCCTCAGAACTTCAGGGTATAAATAAAGAAAAGGTCCTGCTGATGTATAAACTGAGATATGAAAACTTAGGTTGACTTGAACTTAAGGAGCATGGCAGGATTGGCATAAAATTTTCTCTCAGTGTTAAATGAGTGAAAAGAAAAACACGTTTGGTTCACTCATCCACACGCAAACTCTTTCTCCCATATATTATAACTACAATCTACATTACACAAAACCTACTTAAGAAAACATAACATAACCCTATAAGGTAACATAACATGATAATGAAAAAGTGAGATTTGTTGAGAGTCAATTAATAAAAAAAAGATGGTAACACATGTATATAAGGTACCAGGATAATTATGAAATTTGCGAGATGAGCCAGCATTAGAGACTCGAAGAATGAATCGAACAAAGGTAGTTGATCCTTAGAAACCGGTTCCGGAAAAAAATGTATGCAGAAGTATCTATTTCTCACAATTGAAAAGTACCTAGTCAAGTTCAAAGTGAAAATCTCAATACAAACTCATTCAATTCAAATATCCAATGAGACACACAAGCATATAGACTTACCAGTTCCATATTCCAACTTTGAAAGGGTCAGATTTTTTATAAGAAAAAGATACAAGGTTGTCAATTTTCCACTGATATAATCTCCCAAGCTTCTCCACCTTATCCTTGTTTAGCCTGTCGCCCATGCCTATATTGCACTAAGTCTAAACCCAATTTTGACTTCCCAACAAACCAATCTGACATACATAAGAAAAAGACTATTTTTAATAAAAGAAATCATAAATTTTAAAAATAAAAAAGAAAATAAAGTTTTAAAATTTTAATTATTTTTAACAAATATCATTTTTATATTTATTTTAATATTTAATTTATAAAATAAAATGATATATTTTTTATAAAGATATTTAGAATTTTATAATTAAAAAACAAATTTCTGTTTACTAATTATTAGTAAAAAAACAGAATATTGTTGAAGTGGTTTTTAGTTAAGATTAGCACGTTCTTTGAATGGATATCTGAAAAAATAACTGATAATTTTCTCATAATAACTACATTTGCAAATCAAATTAATTATATGAATGAATTTAATTTTATTAGTATTTTATTTATAATATTTAATTTAAATTATATTTACACTTTTTTCTATCCTCTTCATGAATTTTTCTTATTTATATTCTTTTAGTTTAAATTTTCTTAAAATACGTCTACTTGTAAATAGTTATTTCTTCAAATATTTATTTCTTTAAATTAATGTATTAAATAGACTTATTTTCAAAAGTAATTAATTTTTTACAACTGAATTTTTTTTAGAAATCTTTCTTTTTGTTCATAAATTACTTCTATCTACATATTTTTCTAATTTTTTTCCTAAAATATATGTATTTATAAATATTTATTTATCCAAATTTTTACTTGCCTTAATTATTGTATTCTAGACATTTATTTTTTTTTAAAATATATTTTCTAAAAATTTGTTTTCAAACCAAATAAAGAAAAGTTATTTTCTTTAACAAAATTCTCCCTTGCATTATTTTTTAAAATAAAAAGAAGGAGAAATAAAAAGCCAACTCAGAACGTGATTTTCGGAAAACTGAATATATCTAACAACCAAACATAATATAAAGTTCTAATTGCTAAATTAAAACTTTCTTAGAATTAAATGTGAAACAATTCAAATGTTAGTATGATTTTTTTCAGTTGATTGTGTTGGTCATATAGAGATAGAGTATGATTTTTTTCGGTTGATTGTGTTGGTCATATATAGAGATAGAGAAAAAGTCAAAGAATCTTTGCTTCAAAAATATTATCATATGACAACAATTTTAGATGATAGTTTAATCATAATCAATTTAATATCATAATCAATTTAATAGTATCCACCTGTTGAGAGAATAAAACAATCTTACTATTTTATTTTTATCTGATCCGAGAAAAGATTCTCTGCAAAATCTGAGAAGAGATTGTCTGCGTTTGTATTAACAGCAAATAAGATATTTACAACAATCGAGTTAAAAATGTTGAACGGAAGAAGGTCCACCTGCAAAAGAAGAGAGTTTAAGAAGACATGAGTAAAAAAATAGTGAGATAGATGATAGATACTCCTTATAGACTTAGGTCATATTTATATAATCTTATCATTTAAAGTGGAGTAAAAGAATAGTGAGATAGATGATAGATACTCCTTATAGACTTAGATCATATTTATAGGATCTTATCATTTAAAGTGATATATTTAGTCAGATTTTATACGTTTAGAATCATGCTGATTGAAGTCAATTAGAATTAATCAGATTAAATCATATTCAAGAATCATGTTGATTGAACTCAATTAAAATTAATCAGATTAAATCATAATCAATCAGAATAAACACTATTCACTGGTAATTAAGGATTGAAGTCAATTAGAATTAATCAGATTAAATCATAATCAATCAAATCAAACAGAATAAACATTATTAACTGATAATTAATCACAGGTTAAGCCTTAATGGATTCGCATTAAATATGGAGAAGATACACTTATCATCCTCTTCTTCAAGCTCGCTAACATGAGAAAGTTTTGATAATACCATACACTCATTAAAAATTAAAAAATAAAATATGACAAGTAAATTTGGATAAAATGTACTAGATGAGTGAAAATTTTCAAACACAATTCTTTTTATAGTTTTATATCATATCTTCAACAACCGAATTCATGATTTGCTAAATTATTCCCGTTATGCAGGTGCATAAGCATAAATAAAGGAATGCAAAACGAACCAAATCCATCTCATGACGACACTGTTACACATAGATACAAAATATACAAATTTAGTGACTTCAAGTTGTGTTATTATTTACAAATGAGCCAATTCTATCCCGAGGCATCCGAAAAATTCAACCAGGCACAAAATAATCCATTTTCTCCACCGGAAGATTCAAAACAGATGTCTCCACCTGTACTAATGGGGGGAAATTAATGAGTACTCAGATTTCAGAAAGAGGTGTGATTAGAGCAGTAATGTGAAACAATAAGCCAAATAATCTCTTCTGATAATTAATTGTTGGCTTTTCTTGTATTATTACCTATGTTAAACAGGAGAGAAAAGAAGTAATTTGGAAAATATGAGAAACAAGCATGAGTAATATTCATGTCATCCAATGCCAGCTACATATATGCTAGTAGCTAATGGATGCACCTGCTAGTAGCTAATTGATCTTTTTCAATAACGTAAGCTATGAACCTTCCATTATAAAAAAAATAGGCATAAAATGTAATTGTTCTCTCTCTCTCTAAATTTTCTCTCCTTTTCTGAGTCATCATTCCTTTTGTTTATACATTTACTATCTGTTTTGCAGAATATGAACAGAGAATCTTTATTTTACAAATATTTGCAATTGTCCTTACCAGCTTATAGTGTCTTAGTTGAATTCTAGAATATGAACAGAGAATCTTTATTTTACAAATATTTGCAATTATCCTTCTCAACTTATAGTGTCATATATTTTTGTGGGTACTATTTATTTCAATATACTTTCAGTATATCTCCTTTCATTTCAATCGTGGTATTGAGCAAAATTCCCCTTACATTTAGTGCTCTCGTTGACCATGGAGACTTATTTGTCCGCCGAGCTCGCAAAACACGATAATCTTGTTAATACTCATGATGAAATAAGAAAAATAATGAAAAGTAGTTTTAACTATTTGTATCATTTTCTTGACTTAGTTTTTGTTGGAAGCAATGTTTGGGCTTTGGCCCAAATTTAAATTTTTGTTTTCATTGATAAATTATTGTATTAACTATATGGTTTTTCTTTTCAGGTCTATTAGTTTTCTATATTCATCTTTTTTTAATCATTTCTTTTGTTTTTTTTTACTATTCTATTTGTCTTAGATGTATCAAATACATTAAATGGAAATTAAAATTGCTAAAAGAAAATTAAAATTGATAAAGAGGTGGAAGAAAGATACGAATTGGATGAATTTTTAATTTTATTTTAACTATCTTCATTTGTCTTGGTTAAAAATTTAAAACTGATTTGGTATTTTTGTTAAAGATTCAAAACTGATTTGGTATTCTTATGATTTACATAATTTAGTTAAGTTTTCTTAGACGACCCAAGAACAGTAGCATTTGGGTTCTGTGGTGGTTAATGGCTTTTGATACAAAACGAAATTTGAAAACATACACGGGGAAGGCATAGTTGATACACGGAGTCGGAGTTGATTCAGATGCGGATTTTCTGAAAAAAAATTGAAAAGAGAGCAAGAAGCAAGAAGAGAGCAGTGATTAAAGAGGATTAAATTCAATAGGAAACATTCAACAGTAAGAGGAGGCCGAAGAAGAAACATAGGCGGCAATCAAAGAATACATAGAAAATTCAGAAACGAGTAGGAGGAAGGATACACAGTCACATCATTATTCATATCCAGAGATAGTCTACAACCAGGTATTTCTTGTTTTATTCCATCTGCTAGCTTCGTCAGGCTTCCTTCTTTCAGCCCTCTCTGGACCCTTCACAGTTTATTTTGGGGAAGGACGTTGTCAACGGCGAGCTCGTTGACAAGTGATCCTTTTGTAAAAGTTTAGTGTCTTTTCTAAGTTTATAAGACAATTTATGAACCTTTGGTAATAGTTAATGTACTGTTTTGAATTGTGTAGTGTTCGGTATAGTGTGTCTTGTATACCATGTAACACGTTTTATCATCACTTTTGATGCATGTCATGTTTAGCATTTTGGTGCTAAGTACAATATGCGAGTATAACTTTGGCTGTGTTGTCAAAGTAGCATGAAGACTTACATTGAGCTCGGATAGCTTATTGAGATGATGAGTGTAGCCTAGTAGTCGATGTCAGACATTAGATGTAACACCGAATATGAGTGTGATATCGTGCATAAATGTTAAGATGAACCAAAATATCATTTGAATCTGGTTAGTTCACGAAGATTATTACAAATATGGTATGGTACCCGAGTTGGGTTAACTTTAAATAATCAGAATGAATAATCGAATATAATGTTATACGTATATGATAAGAATTCGTTATTTTTATTGAAAATTCCTCATGTGTCTCGTTAAAACCTTATTCGACAAAACCCAAACCCTCCTTAGAGAAAAATCCGAGTCAAGAAAAAAGAGTACATCACTTGGATTTGTGAAAACATTCAGCTAAAGTGAAATTCAGAGTAAAAATGTTCAACAGAATATGAAAGTGAAATTCTAGCTATAAAACAACAGTAAGATGTTCTAACTATAATACGGCTTTAGGTGGGTTGTATTCCAAGTTCTTGGGATAAGATTGTCATTTAGCTCCTCTAATTTATAAGCTCCATTTTGAAAGGAATGTACTATTCGGTAGGGACGATCCCAATTAGGGGCAAGCTTTCCTTGTTCCTTGTCTTTGCGAGCTTCGCCCACCTTTCGTCATACTAGATCGCCTTTGTGAAATGCTCTCTCTCTTACTCTAGTGTTGTAGCGCCAAGCTACTATTAGCTTCACTGCTTCTTCTCTGATTCGAGCTTCTTCTCAAATTTTATGAACAAGGTTTAGATTAACTCTTAGCTCCTCATTGTTGAGGTTTTCGTCAAACTATTGTCTTCTCAATGAAGTTTCACCAAGCTCTATGGGTATCATTGCGTTTAAACCGTATGTTAATTTGTATGGTGTTTCGTTGATGGTGGATTGCGGAGTACAATGATATCCCATAGAATTCCAGGGATTTCGTCGGCCTAAAGGCCTTTGGCTTGGCCTAACTTTTTCTTGAGTTCGTTCAAAATCACTTTATTTGCCACTTCTACCTGTCCATTTGTCTGCGGATGCTCAATCGAGGTCACCTGATGCTTTATGCCGAGCTGTTGTAAGAAAATTTTAAAACTTTCATTTATGAATTGTCGACCATTGTCTGTAACTAAACAATGTGGTAATCCGTGTTTGCAAATGACATTCTTCCAGCAGAATTTCTGAACTTGTTGAGCAGTGATAGTCGTCAAAGGTTCGACTTCTATCCACTTTGTGAAGTAGTCAATAGCAACTATAAGAAACTTAACCTGACCCTTTGCAAAGGGAAATGGTCCGAGGATATCCATGCCCCATGTAGTACATGGTCACGGTAAGGTGATCTGATGTAATTCTTTCGTAGGTAGGATATGCAAGGGTCCAAATTTTTGGCATTCTAAGGATTTTTTAGTGAAGGAATGGGCATTCTGGCTTAACGTAGGCTAATAATATCATGTTCGAAGTACTCTTGTTGCCATACATCGCGCTCCTGAATGCATTCCGCATATTTCTCGATGCAACTTGACGAGCACGTACTCGGCCTGATCATCATCTAAACATTTAAGTAGTGGTGTAGGGAATCCTTGTCTGAAGAGTTCTCCATTGTTTAGCACATAAAAAGATGCTTGTCAATTGCTTCTTTCTCGTCATCTGGGAGGACCTCTTTAGCAAGATACTCAACAATGGGTGTCATCCAACTACCCTTCCCAATATTTACCTGAAACACATCGATGTGGTCCCAACTTGGGCTTGTCAAGTTTTCTTGGATTAATGTTCTATGTTGACCGACCTTCTATGTACTGGCCAGTTTTGAAAGGATGTTAGCTCGTTCATTTGCAGTTCTCAGAACATGAGTTATAGTGAATTTCTCGAATTTGTCAATCAAACTTCTAGCGATGTGATAGTATTTTTGTAAGAGTGGCTCTTTGGTTTGGAATTCATCGTTTATTTGCCTTGTAACTAGCTGGGAATCACTTTGACACCTGAGTTGTTTGACTCCTAGCTCTCTCGCCAGTTTGAGTCCTGCGATCAATGCTTCATACTCCGCCTGGTTATTGGATGTTTCAACGCCGAATCGTATGGCTTGCTCAACAGTTAGCTCATCAGGTCCTTCCAGGATCACTCCTGCTCCACCACCTTTCTTGTTGGATGATCCATCAACATTTAAAGACCACCAGTCATTCTTTTCCGTCATAGGTGGTAACTCAATGAGGAAGTCAGCTAGAAATTGGGCTTTCATGGGTCCTCTGCTTTCGTATTTAAGGTCGAATTCAGAGAGCTCCACTGTTCATGTTGTCATCCTCCTAGCCAACTCGGGCTTCTAAAGAATCTTTAACCGTTGTGACATTACCACTATATCATCAATGTATACCTCTGTGGTGTTGCCGATGAGGTCTTTGAAAACTTTATCCATTAACCGTTGATAGGTTGCTTCCGCATTCTTGAGCCCAAAAGGCATTACCTTGTAACAATAATTTTCACCTTCCGTCATGAAGGTTGTCTTATCTTGATCAAGAGGATACATCTATATTTGGTTGTACCCTAAATACGCATCTAGGAAGCTGAAGAGTTTGTAACCGGTTGTGCTGTCCACAAGTCAGTCTATGTTCGGTAATGGATAAGTGTCTTTAAGACATGCCTTATTCAGATTTATTAGTCAATACATATTCTCCACTTGCCACTGGACTTCTTCACCATCACCATGTTAGTTATCCATGTGGTTTAAACGATGGGCCTGATTGGCCTTGAGCAGTTGACTAACCTCTTATTTTACTACTGATCTTCTTTCGTCGTCAAGCTTTCGCTTCCTCTGTGCCATAGGTTTCACTTGAGGAAGGATAGCTAGTTTGTGGCACATGAAGCTGGGGTCGATTTCCAGCATGTCGGTTGGACTCTATGCAAAGAGGTTGGCATTGACAATTATTACGCGTTTGTCAACACCTAATTCTGTTCGGATCTACTTAATAATTTTTCAAAATATTAATAATAATAAAAATCTCTTTCGTTAAAATTTTAGGTTTTGTTCTTATTTTCTTTCATTTTCCAAAAAAAAAATTTTGTTTTTCTTTTATTTTCGTTATTGAATAAAAATATGGTTTAATTTTTATCTCTTTCTCATTTTAAGAAAAGTAAAAATAATAAAAGGCAAAAAAAATATAATCTTCATTTTGTAGGTTTAATTTTATCTCATTCTTATATTTTACCTTCTTTATCAAAATCAATAAAAAAAATATTTCATTTTTATATGCAAATTTATTTTACGTTTTCTTTTCTAAAAAATTAAATATTATATAATAAAAAAGGAAAAATTTTGAATTCGGAGGGGCTTCTTTTGCCTAGAATCAGTGGACTTTTTCTCTACAGGTTGCACCATGATTTTTTTTTTTAGAAAAATTCCAAATTATGTTCAATGCTTCAGCCTGCTTCTCCCCTCTGCACTGCTTCCCTGTAATGTTGTTATCACTGCTTCCCTGTAATGTTGCTATCACCACTGCTTCCCTGTAATGTTGCTATCACCACTGCTTCCTTCTGCAACCAAAATTGTCCCTTTCTAACTAAATTCCTCCTGTGAAGCTTTATGCTGCTGCCAAACATCGCATGTTCTTAATAAAATTTGTTGTGTCCAGACATGAGACCAAGTCAACTCTGCAGACTCTTTTTGTCTTTCTTTGGCTGAGGATTCATATAGGCGAGTGGGGGTTTTAACTGGGGAGGAGGATGTGTTCCCGAATTTCAAAACCTACTAAGGATTGCTTCTCATTCTGGTTCCTATTCGTAACCTTCAAACCATTTCTCTCTTTCAATTCAAAAGAAACATATACACATTTTCACCGGTCAAGAGGATGCAGTAGGGGAAAGAAAGAAATAAAGAGAGGTTGTTTATAAAGCAAATCAAAAAGAGAAGGTTCACTTCCCTGTTTCTTGTTTTTGTTTATGTCTTTTGCAGTCCCTTTTCATTTGTTTTGTTATTGTTAAACATACATCATCCATTCACCATCCTTTCCTTAAACCTGCTCATCACCATTCATCAAGTAAAGCAACAAATAAAATGGTTAGTTGAGATAATAAAATAGTGCTTGAAACTAAAAAAAAACTATTATTAAAAAACTGCCACATCTGAGCCATCACCCCCAGGTCATTGTGCTACTCACGCATACAAGACACCCAAAGTCTTTCCCAAATCTCCACCATGACAAACCAGCTCCAATCACAACAGCCTTTTAACATTCTGGAAAACCACCTCCGCGAATTTCTTCCGTCTCATTTCGCCAAACCCCACCAAGACCACCATCTCTAGACGCTTCCAAACTCTTTCCATGCCACTTTCCTCCAACAATTTGCCATCAACAATTCAAGCCCCAAAATAGTACCTTCAAACCGCACCCCCTAGCCACCATACCTCATCACCATGCCTCTAAAGAAAGCCAAACTCTCTCCTTGCTGCCACCATGCTCTCCTTTCCCGCCACCATCGCCGCGAGCATCCGCCGCTGTAACGGTCGTCGGAAGGGCTGACTCACCACGCCTTACCGCCACTCAACCTCCACCCCAACCGCCACGGGCTGCCGTTGACGAACCATAACCACTGCCGCTCCTTACAATAGCTTTATGTCGCCAACGTTCAAGTCTAAGTTCAACCTTGCTTCACCACCGTTTTCTCTGTCAAGTAGCGGCGCCGTTCTCTTCCTTATAAAGATGCACCAAAGTTAATAGCTTTCTCGTTCTTATTTTGTTTTAAGGTTATCGTGGGCCTAGCAGGTTTGGATTTGATTTATTAAGAAAGATAAACAAAAAATAATAATAGATAAAAGAACAGTAAACGTGTGAGATTTTAGACTTAGTGTTTTAATTGCTTTGGAACTGTGTAAGAAGAATGAGTGGATTTGAAAAGTGTCCTCCCATTATAATATTTATTAATCTCATATTTATTCATGAGATTAATGCAATTGATTGAGCAAGGAGTTGTTTTTGTTCTGGTGCAATTAATAAGCATGTAACTATATGAAATTATTAGTTTTGAACCTATTGTAGTTGAGTTGTTGTATTGGCGGCGTGACCAATTTATTTTGGTATGGCACTAATTAAAGTGATGGAAAGAGAGAGTGTATTATTGGAAATGGTGCAGGAGGTGAATTTATTTGGTTCAGACTTGGTTGAAATGGGTTATGGTGTTTGTAAAAAACAAAAGAAAGAAGAAGATTGATGTTGGAATTTATATAGTTGAGCGTGAGTGGATATTAGTATAGGATTTGGTGAACATGATTTAAGTTTGTGTAGGTACTTTTCTTCTTTTTTTAAAATTTGAATTGACATTGAATAAAAAAATATTAAAAGATGATAATAATAAAAAAAGGCAAACAAAGTGGTTTATTTTACTTTATCATTGAACAAATGCTTTTTCTTTATATTTATTTGTTTTCTCTTATATCATATCATTTTTTTATGAAATTTTTTTTAATAAAAAATAATAATGAAGACTTTTACACTTGATTTTTATTGTTTTTATATGTAAAATAAATTTTAATTAAATACTAAATGACCGCGCGCGTCACACTGTGTTTAAATTGAAATTATCGTTCAGTCTCTAAAATTTTAAATCCAAAAAATATAATAAATAATTATTTCAGTTAAACATCCAATTGATTGCTCGCATCATACGTTGTTTAATCAGAAGTTACTTTACCTTGTAAAGACGTTCAAGTTTTAATCTGAAACTTTCGAAATTAGCAAAGCATAGAATTCTAAAAAATATAAAAATTTCTAAAATATAAACAATATAAACTTTTCAAAATTAAAAAATACCAAACACACAAACAAACAGTTTTCTACAAAGAACTACGTAGTCCTGATTTTCTATCATGTATAGAAATACGTAGGAGCAAGGTCGATCTTTGTCGGGTCCTTTAAAATAAAAATATTTTTTTGTTCTTATTTGCTTTTATTTCTATTATTTGGGAAAATAAACATTTTAAAAAATACACTCATTTTACTTATTTAATTAAAGGTACCATCATAGGACGGACGTTGTGAAGGTGCTAATACCTTTCCCACACGTAACCGACTCCCGAATCTAGACCCGATTTTTGCAAATTAACCTTATCCTCTTTTTTTTTTGTTATTTTTCCATAGTTTTTCATGAAAACTATGGTGGCGACTCCCTTTTTCTTAAATTTTCAAACCCATTTTTATATTCTTTTTGGATCGCCGTCTTCGTCGTGATCCCGGTTACGACATCATGAAGGTTGTCTTATCTTGATCAAGAGGATACATCTATATTTGGTTATATCTTGAATACGCATCTAGGAAGCTGAAGAGTTTGTAACCGGTCGTGCTGTCCACAAGTCAGTCTATGTTCAGTAATGGATAAGTGTCTTTAAGACACGCCTTATTCAGATTTATGTAGTCAACACACATTCTCCACTTGCCACTGGACTTCTTCACCATCACCACGTTAGCTATCCATGTGGTTTAAACGATGGGCCTGATTGGCCTTGAGCAGTTGACTAACCTCTTATTTTACTACTGATCTTCTTTCATCGTTAAGCTTTCGCTTCCTCTGTGCCCCAGGTTTCACTTGAGGAAGGATAGCTAGTTTGTGGCACATGAAGTTAGGGTTGATTTCCAGCATGTTAGTTGGACTCTATGAGAAGAGGTTGGCATTGACAATTATTACGCGTTCAATCTCATTCTTCAACAATCTATTTGTAATTCTTCCAACCTTGATGCATTAGTTGGGTTGTTGTCCTAACTAAACTAATACAACTGGTTCATCAAAGGTGGGCCTGTGCTCCTTGAACGCTGCTCTAGGGTTTAGGTCCACCTGAATTTCATCCTCTAATTCTTCTTGATGCTTTGTTTCAATGTTAAAGCATTGAAAAAACTCCTGCCTTACAAATGTTATCTCACTTGGTTGCACTCTTTTTTGATACTCGTCTCAAAAATCTCAAATTTGGAAGGGGTTGTTGTGGGTGAGCTTGTCCCCTTTATTGTATACGAATTCACTCTCAAGCTTTGCGCATAACATTCCTGAGTTATTTTGAGCTCGGCCTTGATGGTAATGATGTCACCTTATTCTGAAGGAAATTTAATTGCCATGTGCTGAGTGGAAACAATTGCTCCCAAAGCATTGAGCGTTCTCCTGCCAATCAACACATTATATGACATATCTACTTCCACCAACAAAAATCTCACCGTCAATGTTCGACAGTTTCTTCCCACTTCAAAGGTTGTTAACAAATCTACAAAATCTCTGGTGTGCACTCTTTCTCCCGCAAACCCGAGTAGGGAGTCAAGGTATGACTTGACTATATCCATCCGCAAGTTCAGCTTCAAAAAGGTCGACCAATATAAGACATCTGTTGAACTTCCTTGGTCAATGAGTATCTTGTGTATTTTCCAATTGGCTATTGTGGCTGAGATAACTACATGTTCATCCTGATTTGGATCATGGATGCTGAAATCTGCGTTTGTAAATGTTACTGGCGGAAGTGATCTCGGTGGTAAGATGTTTACCGAATTGATATTCTACAAATGTCTTCTTTGTGCCGACCTAGAGCTTCCTCCTCCTGCGAAGCCCCCAACAATTGTGTTGATTTCTCCTATGTGTCCTCCACCGTTATTGTCTTCTCTATTTTCTTGCTCTGGTGTTGGTTGTGCTTGCAGTTGAGCTATCGCGACCTCTGTCTATCCTCGGCCACGACCTTGACCTTATCCTCTCCAAGGTCCTCCTCGTCTTCTCTTCCTCCTCCTCGATCGTCCTCATGACCTTTATTCTGGCTTTGTTGGATGAAACAATTTAGAGATCTTGACCTTATCAAGTCCTCTATTATATCACAGACTTTGATGCACTCCTTGATGGTATGACTATGTCAACACCCAATTTCGTCTAGTTAATGAATAAACGTTTTGAATTAATTTTTGAAAAAAAAAAAAGAGGAAGAGAAAAAATTTTCATCCTTTAATTATTTGTTCAAATTTATCTCTTTTTTTCTTATTTAAAAAAAGAAAGAGAAAAAATTGCAAATTCTTTTTATTAATAGTATAGTTTGTTTTAACTTGTATAGTTCAAATTTTCATTGGTTTTAATGTTTTTAGAAATTTTCATTTCTTTATTTTAAATAAAATAATAATAAAATAAAAAATTTGGATTTCAAGGGGCCTTGGTCCACGTTTTCCTAACTACACACCCACTAACAATCGTGTTGGGCCGATAACCCTTTTTATCCAATGACTCATTTGTCTTATATCTCATGCACATAACTTCGAAATCTTTTGAGTCTTTCTCTCCCCAAATCTTCATACACACGACAGACACACTATCCTTCTACTATACAGCTCCACTCTGCGCAAAAGGTTGCTTTGTCGCCTGCATAAAGTTGTTCTGCAACACAAAAACGATTTTGGACAATATTCTTTTTTGGCATTTTGTGCACTCCGTGTCTCATCCCTTCTTAATATAGACATTACTTATTTTTGAAAAGGGGATGGGGGCTGACTGATCATACAGAGAATTCTCACCACTTCTCTAGTTTCTCACTACCATTCTCCTTTCTCATCACTTGATTACCACACCGTCGGCTGCCCACCCTCCTACTCCGATCATCACGTTTCCATTTTCATTGCACACAGTTTCTCTTACACAAAATGAAACAAGAAATACAAGCCCCTGAACACAAGGTCTTGGAGATTTGAAAACCCAAACTGGAAAGAAGATACGAGAATCTCAAAGTAACCAAAGAAAGAACAAAGATAAGATTTGGAGGCTTCAGGAGGTAAGAATCCAGAAAATTATTGCCTTTCGATCATATATGTTTGATCTTGTATATTTTGTTGTTCTTCATTCTTAAACTTCAACTTCTGTGCCTCTACATCATGTTCAACATATTATTTTGTCAGCCCTAAATAAAACTCAAAAAGAATTTAATCTAAGAGAAAACATATCCAATAATTATTATACCTTCAAGAAACAAGCATAATAAAGCATAGGAGGGTCCAACCTTGATTCCAAAACTGGAAATCCAATACCATTATCCTCTTATTCACGCCATGCCTCCATGCACTTCATAAAACCACCACGAAACCACCACTATACCCCCCCAACAGTCGCACCTCCAACCACCATGAAACCAACACTCTACCTCCACAATAGCTACACCTCCAACCACCACTCTACCTCCACAACAGCTGCCGCATGCCCTCAAAACCACCATCAACCAACGCTTCACCCTCACCAAACCCCACCTCCCTACCATGCACTCGAGAGACTCCCCTCATAGAACCCACTCACCCTCACGTATGTAACGCTCTCACAAAAAGCCAGCACCCACACAAACTCCCGCCTACACCACTACCACAAGCCAAACACATCCCATGCACCTCCCAAGTACCACGAGACTCTCAGCAACCCCTGCAAGCCACTCTTCGTCGTTGCCCCCACCTTCATTGCTCACTCTTGTTGACGTTGCACCACCCAACCGCCATCACCGGAGAACCATGCATCTTCGCTGATGATTCTTGACATTCATTTCTGGTTCTACCATTTGTTTAGGCTGGTCTCGTCTTTCATCAATTATAGAAACAGATTTACCTTTGTCCTCTTCAGGAGTTGATTCCCTACTTGACTCTCTTCTACATCCCCCAATAGTGGTGAAGGAGTGTGCTAACGAGTAGCTTGCTCCTTCTGGACTTCTGTGATGTGGTGGTGCAATGTTGTTATCTCGTTCCTGTGAGCCTCGCGCTGTTCCTACATGTCCTTTCTGAGATTAGTCAGAGTTTCCTACATGACTTCCATGTTCGCTCTGAGAGCTTTGAAGATTGCTGGATCCATTCTTGCGGACGTGATCGGTTTGATCAAAGTGGGGTGACTCTTATACTTGTTAACAAGGATAAGCAATCGGGAGAAAAAGGCACAAAATCGCATAAAAATGATCAACAGAGGCTTACTTTATTATTACAACAATTGACGTATATATACAGTGTCAATAGCATGTAACAGAATGAAAAGTTCAGCATGTAACAGAATGGAAAATATACAGCTCAGCAAAACAGAAAATATAACAGAGAAACTAATTATTGTTAAGAGCCCCCCTCAAGCTGGGAATGAATATTAAGCAGTCCCAGCTTGGAACAAAATCCATGAAAAACAGCAGGA
>Ga0209489_107520_pt1 | contig 16078 bp, 11 predicted proteins | sample SiratrowhiteBW_FD_187527 | JGI IMG/M metagenome (GOLD analysis project Ga0209489, IMG submission 187527) | Root nodule microbial communities of legume samples collected from California, USA - Siratro white BW (SPAdes) (version 2) | ecosystem: Host-associated > Plants > Roots > Nodule | place... | reverse complement strand
ATATATTTTTGAAATTACTAATTAACCCTTGTGACATAAGATGGTAAAAAATTAAAATGAATTAGATTAAATTGATTTTAATATAAAAAATATAGAAACTGAATTAACTAACTAGATATTTTTTAGTAGGTTGATAATGATTTTAATTAATCCAACTCGTGAACATCCTTATTTTTGTGTGTTAATAATTTTATATTTAAAAGAAAATAAAACCTTTTTTAAAATGAATAAAAAATATTTTAAATAACATCTTCTCCCCTCAATTTCATCATATATATTGAATCAAATAAAAAGACAAAAATATTTTTTTTTCTGATTTACTTCAATTAAACATTAAGTAAACATATTTTCATCGATAAAAAATAAAAAAGAAGAATAAATAGAAAACAATATAATATTTATAATATACTTTTATTATTTCTTTTATAAAGTAAACGATTTTTAGTGATTTTATTATTTTAGGTCAATAATATAATTATGAATGGATAGATTGTATTGAGTATGGGTAGATTGAAGGGAGATTAATTATATTATAGCTGTTTTGAAAAAAAAAGGTATTATGAATAAAAATAATATATATATAATTATTGAAATCAATTATTTGAAGAATTAGGTATAAATCAGTTTATTTTTCATATATAATATATATATTGTTACAAACTCTAAACCCACTTAAAGGAGTATTTTGTAATTTCCAAAGTCAAAGGTATTTCGTAATTTTCACTTCATTTACAAGGACTATTTCGTAATTTCGATCTTCATCCCTGCAAATCTCATATGAGCAAAGATCCAATCCTGTAAATCTCTCCTCATCTATCCTCCTAAATCAGGTCAACCAAACAACCTTTATCCCCTCAAATCCATCTTCTTGAACAGTAAATCCCTACAAATCAGTCCAACCAAACACAACCTTAGGCTTTGTTTGGTTGGAGGAGTGGATTTGAGGAGATGAATTTGAAGGGATTTGAGTGGATGAGAGAGTTGTTTGGATTACTGGATGGATAGTAAGATTTGAAGGGATTTGAGGGGATTGGTTATGAAAGTTTAGGATTGATTTGATAGATGTTATAGATTTGTTTTTATTTTTTTAATTGATATATTTCTGAAATTACTAATTAACCCTTATGAAATAAGATGATAAAAAATTAAAATTAATTAGATTAAATTGATTTTAATATAAAAAATATAGAAACTGAATCAACTAACTAGATATTTTTTAGTAGGTTGATAATGATTTTATTTAATCCAACCCGTGATTATCCTTATTTTGTGTTTTAATAATTTTATATTTAAAAGAAATAAAATTGCTTTTAAGGTGAATAAAAAATATTTTAAATAATATCTTCTCCTCTCAATTTTATCATAAATATTGAATCAAATAAGGATACAAAAATATTTTTTTTAATTTACTCCAATTAAACATTAAGTAAACATATTTTCATCGATAAAAAATAAAAAAGAAGAATAAATAGAAAACAATATAACATGTATAATATACTTTTATTATTTCTTTTATAAATTAAACAATTTTTATTGATTTAATTATTTTACGTGTCAATAATATAATTATGAATGGATAGATTGTATTGAGTATGGGTAGATTGAAGGGAGATTAATTATATTATAGTTGTCTTAGAAAAAAGGAAAAGAAAGTATTATGAATGAAAATATATATATATATAATTATTAAAATCAATTATTTGAAGAATTAGGTATAAATCAGTTTATTTTTCATATATAATATATATTGTTACAATAGATATACATTAATGCTAATAATTGTTTCTTGTTTATAATTTATACCTTCTTTACATTTTTCTAATTCTTTTATTTTAATAAAATTAAGTAAAAAGGATTAATGTGACTTGGGTCAATATGCTCAAAATTTTTATTGTAAGCTAATTTGGTAAACTAATTTACCCTTGTGTGAGATTTTAAATTTTTTTTAAATGATTAAGAAGTACAATTACAAATTTAGCATTTGAATTAAAATAAATAATTTACAAAAATATGTGGTTTTTTTTATTGTTTAGAATTATTTTGGCATTTTTAAAATTTAAAATTAAAAATATTGTTTGAAAGTGTAAAAAAATAAATAAATAAAGGGGTGCACCTATCAACATGTTACAGTGCACCAGACAAACCCTAAACCTACTTAAATAGGTGTTTTGTAATTTTCAAAGTCAAAGGTATTTCCTAATTTCCATCTCATATACAAGAGCTATTTTGTAATTTTCAGTTTCACCTTTCAAATCTCTTCACACGAACATTCAATCCTGTAGAGCTATTTTGTAATTTTCAGTTTCACCTTTCAAATCTCTTCACATGAACATTCAATCCTGCAAATCTCTCCTGATCCATCTTTTCAAATCGGGTCAACCAAACAACCTTCATCCACTCAAATACATCCTCTTCAAAGAGTAAATTTCTTCAAAGAGTAAATCTCCTTAAATCAGTCCAGCTTAACACAACCTTAATTAGAATGATAGTTACAACTATACACAACGGACCAACAATATTGGTTTAAACAGATTAAGATTAAATCATTTTTAATTTTAAATATGAGTGTAATAAATGACAAATTTCTCAATCTTAAACTTCCCAATAAATTGAAACTCTTTTAAACAACCCATAAAGTTGTCATTCATAACATTCTAAAATTATTTGATGAATTTAAAGTTGAAGTCATCCAAAACTTTTATTGCTATTATAACCTCAATCTGTTTCTCTTACTTTTTTTTTTCTAATTTTCCTATTAAGAACTTATTATCTTCCTTCTTAATTTATTCAAATATGATTTCATCAAGTAAGGGTTTATTCCATACCTTTTTTTTTCAAATATAGATTTAAAGTATTTCCAAGTTTCTTCTTTCACTTGTACAAGGTCTATTACGCAATTCCTTTCAACTTGTAATCCTTTCAAAGTGTTTAACTTTCATTTCCAGTTGACTAGAGAATGGAAGAATTTGCTATTTATTGTCCCTCTTTTAACCAATTATGTCTTGGTTTATGCTTGACTAAGGATTCCATTTTAAGCAATACCTTTAGATTTACCTTGCAATATTTTCCTCTCTTCTACTTCTTATTGTTTCCTCCTTTTTATCGTGCTGGATCATATTCCACACTGTTGACTTCTGTTGATCACTTATGTCGCCAAAGTGATTTTTGTTCTACCATTTCAAAAACCTTTGCATCTCCATAAATTTCTCTTTTAAGAGCACAGTCTCCCCTCTAAAATTTTAAGTGATATCTCCCTTTAATTTTAAGCAACACCTTCTCAAATTCACATTGCAATCTTTTCCTTTCTTCTACTTCCTCCTCACTTAATTATTTCCTCCTCCTTTTTGTCTTGTTGGTTCATATTCCTCAATATTGACTTCTCTTGATCATTTATACTACCAAATTGATTTTTATTTTACCACCCTCTTCAATGTTTAATCATTTCCATTTTTCTTTAACCTCACCTTTGAATGTTTTTAAACTTTAAGATCATGTTTGGTTGCAATGACGGATATCAGAGATCCATGGCATAGAAAAGTTCAAAAATCAGAAATAAAATAATATATAAAAACAAAAATTGAGGCAAAATAAAACTTTTATTTGTTCTTCAACTTTGTGAAGATCTGTGGAGAAAGTTCATTAAAATAATATTTTATTTTTTATAATAAACTTTTATTATTAATTAATTTATATATTATTATTATGATTAATTATATGATATAATATACTAAATATAATAAAATATAAATTATTATTATAAAATAATAAAGTACTAATAAAAATAAATATTATAATAATGAATTTAGAAAATAATAATAATAAAATTATTATTAATTATTTAATTAAAATTAATTTATATTATTTTACAATTTTATCGATTAAATATTTTTACCATCACATCACTCATTAATTTTTTCTTTATTTTTTATTATATTTTTCTTAATGTACACAACTCAACTTTTTATATATTTCAAATCTATTTCCTCAAAACCAATTTTAAATCTACACAAATTCTAAGAGAACTGAAAAATGATTTTGAGATATCTTTGTTAAGAACAAATAAAGTACTTGCTGATACTATACAAAAACTAATCCCTTACCTATGAGCCATTCCATTTGACTTTTACTAAGTAAAGGATATACCTATTGTAGGTAACCCATCTACTTCCATCTCTCTTACGAATCCATTAAATCTATTTCTATCTCTTCTCATAATCCTTTTTTCCTCCTTTCCAACTCTTCCCACATAATTTCTTTAAAATTTATATCGCATGGTGAATAAACATAGATGATAGTTATTTTTTCTTTTAGTGCCTTCCATTCCCACCGAAGGAATTGGTTACATCAAAAGCTCCTGTTCATTTTGTCATTCATTTAACATTGTTATATATAATAAAATATTATATAAATAATAAAATAATAATATATATAAGTCAAACGAAGGTATCAGGAGAACAGTGATATCAACATTATTATCCTTCCTATAAACACTAAAGTTGGATATGTAGTTTCTTGCGATGGTATCGAGGGTTAAGAAAGGTTGGACAAGGATATGATAACTATGAACAAAAAAAGAACAAAGAATATGATAACATAGAAGAAGGTTTTTTTATTGAATGTCTTTCTCTTTGTTTACAATAGCTCACTTAATATAAAATTATAGAAAACTAAATATGAAAATTATTCTAAATAAATACATTTGATATTCTACTGATATTCTCTGATATTCTACAAATATTCTCTGATATTCCCTTGATTATCTTTGATATTCTACTGATTTGTTTATTTGATACTCCCTTGATTATCTCTCTGATATTCTTATCGATATTCTCTAATATTCTCTTCATTATCTCTGATATTCTATTGATTTGATTTGTTTCCATAATAATAATATTCTAACACTCCCCTTCAAGGTGAGAAGTGAGATCACCAATGCTTAGCTTGCTGAGGATACGGGTAAATGTTTTGCCTGTAACAGCTTTGGTGAAAATGTCTGCCAACTGATCTTCTGACTTTACAAACGGAAGCTCAATACTGCTATCCTCAATCTTCTCCTTGATGGAGTGTCTGTCCATTTTAACGAGTTTGGTTTTGTCATGTTGTACAGGATTCTTTGTTTTCATAGCTTCTTGCCATTCGCCCTTCTTACTGGCTTCATGAACTGTTTTGGGAATAAGCAAAGCTCTTGCAATGTCTGTTACTCCTTCTCTGGTTATCTTCATAGGATACTTGGAATTCCGAGAAACATGTTCTGGAGAATATCAATCAGGTGGTACCCCTCTGTTTCTTCTTGACGGAAGTGTGAAAGGCTCTGGTTCTGGTGCTAACCTGTCACTGTTAGTGACTTCATTCATAATAGAAGACAACTCAGTTGGAAGTGTGAAAGACTCTGGTTCTAGTGCTAACCTGTCATTATTAGTGACTTCATTCATAATAGGAGACAACTCAGTAGAGTGAAGATCATTTACCTCTTGTTGGACATTCTCATAAGGATCTTCATTGGTTGTGTTGGTCCCTCCTACGTTGACAGAGACATGCTCGTTGGCTCCATCTACTTGCTCTTTTGGAACAGTTTCTTGACAACTAAGTTTACTTAACCAACTTGGTGGTTCACTAGTTTTCTCCCCCTGAACATCAAGTTGGCTACTAAAAAAATATTCTGATTCTAAAAAATCACAATCCATAGTCACATATACACGGTGAGTGATTGGGTTGTAACATCGATACCCCTTTTGATGTGTAGCATATCCAACAAAGACACATTTCTCAGCACATGGATCAAATTTAGTTCTATTAGCTTTGGGAATATGAACGAACACAGAGCACCCAAAAACTCGTGGTGGTAACATTTGGACAGGAGGGATATAGTTTGAGTAGCTAGGATCTGCAGGGGTGTTTGGTGGCTAAGGGTCTGGGAGGGTAACCTGTTCAAAAGATAGGCCGAGGTAGCAACAGCTTCGGGCCAAACCCGTGTTGGAACCTGTGCATCAAAAATCATGGCCCGAGTCATCTCTAGTAGCTTACGATTTTTCCGTTCTACTACACCATTCTGTTGGGGTGTGTTTGGACAGGAAGTTTGATGAATTAAACCATTTTCTCTTAAAAACTCTTGCATTGATTTGTTAACAAATTCTCCACCATTATCTGATCTAAGTACTTGGATTTTCTTGCCAAATTGAGTGTGAATCATTTGATAGAATGCATAAAACTTATCGGGTACTTCAGATTTGTGTTTAAGAAAATATACCCACGTCATGCGAGAGAAATCATCCACAAATAACAAAAAATACTGAAATTGATTATTATGAGAATTAGGAGCTGGACCCCACACATCAGAATGTACTAATGAAAAGGCAGAATTGACTCTATTATTATTGGGAGGAAAAGTAACTCTAGGATTCTTTGCCCGTATACAAGTTTCACATTTGATGGGCTCACTGTTACTAGTAAATAAACTAGGAAATAAAATCTTAAGGTACCCAAATGAAGGATGACCCAAACACCTATGCCATAACCAGAGTTGCCTTGTAACCGTTCCATGAGCAAACATGGCATGTCCCTTGTGAGCAACCTCATCAACGTAGTAAAGACCTTCACGTTCAGTACCACGCCCAATGATCTCCTTCGTAAGAATGTCCTGTAAAAGGCAAAAAGTAGGAAACATGAGAACCACACAATTCAAATCCTTTGTAACTTGGCTTATAGAATGTAATTTTGATGATAATGCAGGAATATAGAGACAATTTTTTAATTTTAATTCTTTTAAAAAAACAATTGAGCCCTCTTCTTAGACCGCAACTAATTCTCCACTAGCTGTCTCAATATGAGTTTTAATAGGTATGGAGAGATTGTTAAAATCATGAGGATCATGGGTCATGGTGTCAGTTGCCCCACAATCAAAAATCCACTGATCAGATTTTCCTGGGCTGGTATCCTCCTTTCTTCTTTTACCTCCATGAGTGATTGCGGCTTTTCCATGAACGACTTGCGGTTTTGCTTCTTCCTCTCTTTTAGTATCACCATTACAGTTACTAGTGGTTTGTGGGATGCCCATGATGGTGGCAGCTTTGTGATTTTTTTGTTTAAAATCTTTCCACCATTCGGGATAACCCACGATTTTGAAGCAAGTCTCCTTGGTATGTTTCTTCATTCCGCAATGAGTACAATGGAGGTGGCTTTTGTCTTTCTTGTCTCGTTGTGATGGACGTCATCCGAAAGTTTCTGGGTAACTCCATCCCTGTCCCTGTTCCGGTGGTCTATTTCTTGCAGTTAAGCCAATTCCGACCTCCTCTAATGATGTGTTTTCTTCTCTACTGGTGGTAGGCTTTAGAATTTGGAGTCGGGCTGCCTCCCTTCGGGCAGCAACATAGGCAGACTCTACTGAAGGGGTCTTCTCTTGCATCAAAAGATCTCTTCTGATGACTTCAATTTTTCATCTATCCTTGTTAGGAATTGATATAATCTCTGTTCTTGTTTGATTTTGTTGAAGGTTGTAATATCATCTGAGCATTTCATAGGGTTCGGTTGCTTTCTGTCAATCGTCATCCATATAGCTTGTAATTTGTTCCAGAAATCGTCTAAGGTATCCTTTCCCTGTTTCTGTGTGTTTGCTTTTCGGTGTAAATCATAGATTTGCATCGGGTCTGCCGCTTCCATAGGTAGTAGCCAATCCCTCCCATAAAGCCTTGGCGGTTGGGAACTGGGAAACATTGTTTATCAAACTAATCTCAATATTCTGAATTATCCAGGTGAAGACAGTTTGGTCTGCCTGTTCCCATTTTTCATATGCTAGTTCTATCTCTTCTGGTGCTGGAGGTATACTTGTCAGATGACTCTTCTTTCCTCTGCCACCGATAACTTTCTTCATGAGTGTTGCCCACAATGGATGATTGTCTCCATTTAATTTGATACCAATTGACAAATTGTCAAGATTGGATTGTGGTTGTTGAATCCCTAGGCCATTACGAAGCATATTAGCAATTTGCAAAGTTAGCTCATCAATAATGGTTGAGGAGTTATTCTGGTTTTGATTCATATTGTTGCCAATTTCATCATTTGAAAATGACATTTTTGGTTTTTTGGTGTTTTTTTGGCTGTGAGGGGTAATGGAACAATGATATTGGTTTTTAAGTTTCCAGGATCTAACACCGCTCTGATATCATCTTGATATTCTTATTGATATTCTCTGATATTCTCTTGATTATCTCTGATATTCTATTGATTTGATTTGTTTCCATAATAATAATATTCTAACATAGTTATCATATCAACTCAATCACTACTTTCTTTTAACCCTTCTCCCAAATCTTTTAGACTAAACTATAATACTCTCATTTATCACCCCTTCCCTTTTCCTCTTTTATTCCCTCAATTTTTTCTTTCATCTCTTCTCTCCTGTATTAAAATTAATAATTACAAATAAAATTATAGACAATATTATAATTATAGATTCATCTGAAAGCATCCTCAAAATTTATATAATTTAAATGAGTGTTTATAAGTCATCCATAGACTTTTAATATAATTTCTAACCATCTTCATGATCAATCTTTGCTATTGATATTAATTTTCAAAATCTCTTTATATAAAGCTTTTACATAATATTATTTTGATAAATCGAAATAACGAAGCAGTTACAATAGTATAAATATAAATTTTGTTGATTATATGTCATAGAAAATTAATATATATGTAGATATATGTATTTATGATGAAAATATCATAACCAGTTAATAATAATTCAAACATAATAAATATAATTGAAATATTATATAGTATTTTATTAAAAAAATCTATTTATTACAGTAGTTTTATATTCTTTTTATGTATGTACAGATATTTATATACATATAGATAAATGATAGGGACGAGACAACAAAAGTTTATATCATGAATTAATTGCTAACATTTTAGCATTAAAACAACACTCAAACGAGAAAAGACTTAAAATCCAAATGAAAAAGAAAATAGCAAGTGCATAATCATATTTTTTTTTCAAATTAGCTATTTTTTAAATTACATAAATAAATTTTTGGAACTTTATTTATATAAATAGACTCTTTTAACGTTTAGATATAAGAATTTGGTTTTGAGAAACGAATTCAGATGTATAAAGAGTGATCTCTCGAACTGAAAAATATATATTAATCATTTGTTCACGGAAAGACATCATAAAATTCAACTTCCTACAAACTAAATTCTAACTTATAAACAATAAATGTAATTTAAAAAAAATAGGTTTATTTAAAAAAGATAGTGCGTAATTAACTAATTAAGAGCATCATAACACTTTTTGACGGTGGAGCGGGAAAGCATGTCAACAAATTAACTAGCAAAAGTAAGGAATAAAAGAAAGTATAAGATAAGGCAACAATTATACACAAAACTGACACGAACTTTTATGTGTTTCTAATTACTGATTTTAATCAAAATTAAAAATTTGATTAAATAATTCGCCTAATAAGAATTTATAGAGTTAACAACAAAAATATTATCACTTTGATTATTATACAAGTCATCAAATGTATTAAATATTATGGTTTGTAATTCAACAACAGAATATATATTATATTTTTTAAATAATTTTTTAGTTAAAAGCAATACAAAAGTGTGTAAGAACTAAATATGAGTTTTTCTCCATAATTTTTGTGAGAAATTCGTAAGTGCGGTAAATAATATTGTTAATAGCAATAGATCTTTTGTGCCACGTTTTTTTTTTATTTGTTACAATTAATTAAAAAGAATAAAATCATTAGCAAATATCATCATCGTATACGAAAGCCAAACATATACAAAATTATATTATAATTTAGTGAAGTGTGGTACAATAAAATTTAAAATTATATTAATTGTATTTTCTACAAATTACCTTATTTACAAGGAGTTCGTTAAATTTTACTTTCTTTCTGTTCGAGAAACCTCTTTGCCAAATAAATTAAGATTAAAAAAGTGATTAATTTAATTGATAGAAATATACTATAATTCTTTTTTTTTTCTTGAAAATAATAACCATCTTTAAGCTGTTTTAACAAGAATCAGAATGTGAAGTTAAAGAATGCAAGAAAGATTGTGAGAAAGTCAATATATGAAATGAAGCAAGAAGAAGCTTGAAGCGAGTTTCTCAGTTTCACTACCCTTGTTAAAGCAAACAAATCATTTAGCATTTTGTATTCCCTATTCTTACCGGAACCAACCCAACCACCGCACCCACCCCGCCCAACCACCGCACAACAACCCTAGCGCGGTGGTCCGATGGAGGAGGAACCTCCGATCTACCGTCTCCCTCACGACACGCTCCACCAGATCTTCTCCTCCCTCCCCCTCCGCCAAATCATCCTCTGCCGCTCCCTCTCAAAGTTCTTCCTCCACCTCCTCTCCGCCCCCTCCTTCCTCCACCTCCTCTCCACCTCCCACCCTCCCCTCCACCTCCACCTTCTCGCCCTCCGCCACCGCCACACCCCTCACACCTCTCACACTTCTCACACCTCTCTTCCCCTCTTCGATCCCGACCATAACACGTGGCTCCATTTCCCCCTCGATTTTCTCCCCTTTCTTTCTCCTCTACCAGTTGCTTCCTCCCACGGTCTCCTCTACCTCTGGGCCCAGCCCAAGCCCAAGCCCAATCCCAATCCCAACCCCAACGCCAACACTTCCCAGCCCGACACCACCGCAACCAAATCCCTCATCGCATGTAACCCTCTCACCCGCACCTTCCGCGTCCTCCCCCACCTCGGCTCCGCCTGGTCCCGCCATGGCGCCGTCCTCGTCGACGCCGACCACCGCGTCATGGTCCTGACAGAACTCGCCGCCCTCTACTGCCACCGCACGCCGAAGTGGCTCAAATTCTCCTCAAACCTCCCTTCCAAACCCCGCTCCCCTCTCCTCATCAACCACTCCGCTTTTGCTCTCTGCGACGTCGGTTCCCCCTGGCGCAGCCAGTGGAAACTCTTCTCCTGCAACGTCGCCGCAACTCCTTCGCCCTCGTGGTCGCGCCTCGACCGCCACGAGTGGGGGGATGTCTTCGACGTCCTCAATCGCCCCCGCCTCGTTCGCGGCCACGGCAACCGGATCCTCATGGTCGGCGGCCTCAAGTCCTCCTTCGCCATCAACGCGCCCTGCTCCACCATCCTTGTCCTGCGTCTCGACCTCGACAAGCTCGAGTGGGACGAGGCAGCGCGCATGCCGCTGGAGATGTTCCGCTCCTTCCGCGAATCGACGAAGTTCAAAGTCTTCGGTGGCGGCGACAGGGTTTGCTTCTCCGCCAAGAGGGTCGGGAATCTCGCGCTCTGGGACCGGTGTGCCGCCAAAGGGAAGGAGTGGCGGTGGATCGAAAACCTTCCCGGGAATGGCGACGGACTCTACCGCGGGTTTGTGTTTGAAGGGAGGCTCAATGCTGTGCCCTGAGGATTTAGGGTTTATGGTTGGAATCTGGTAATTAATTGGTAATGCTGCGTTAATTGATATTGTTTGTGTTTATTTTTGTTTCTCATTGAGTAGCACGATTATGAAATGTGTTGTAATGTACCATTAGTTTCTCAATGCAAATTTTAACTGATTTGTGGAATCTTGTGTTTCTGGAGTTTTGCTATTTGTATAAGTTCTCCGTTTGTATTTGTACTCTTATTTGTTTTTGTATCGGTCGGAGACATGTGCAATGTTTGGTAATGATCTTGTGAGAGTTGAAAGTTGAAACACAGAATGACACCTAGTCAATCTAGTGAACTACTTGTAAACACAAATGTATAATAAGTGAATGCTTCAATTGAGTGAAGAGTGGTAGATAAACTAATGCTTTTGGTCGTGTTTAGATAACCTTTTTCAAGTAAGCATTTGTAGAAGAAAAAAATGAGAAAGAAAGGTGAAATAACTTTCTTCAATAAGCTAAAATTAACTTTGCATAAGTATGCGTAAGTTAAAATTAGCTTTATGGAGAAGCTAAAGTCACTTGGGTTTTCACAAAAGCTGATTTTAAGTTATGCATAAGCTATTTTTACCCTGTGGGAGAAGTTTATTTCACTTTTCTTTCTTCTTTTCTTTTATAAATATTTATGAAGAAACTTATCCATTCAAGACTTAAATTGAGAGAAGCAAATGTGTAGGTTATGCTCTTTGTGGTTTATAAGGCCATTGCATTTTCCTGTGGGTTTCTGCTGGAAAGTGATCGGATTGAACTCTGGTACTGATCCAGAGGTGGTTAGTGTGGAAAAGAAAAGGTTGGTTTTTGTGAGATGAAGGGTTTGTTCGGTTACTTGAACTGATTAGCACAATTTCATATAGATTTAGGGAGTCAGCAATTTTTCGTTTAGCTTGATGTGAATGAGTAGTTGAGCACACTTCTTCAAGTTAATACAGATTTGATTTGTTTGTCGTATTGTATTGGATTCAGAATAGCATAACCTTTTGTGTAAGTCTTCTTTTGGTTGATTCTTTTAGTAAGAATGACCAAATCATCAAATTAGAAGATCAGGCTTTCTGTCACCCTTCAGATCCATGATTCGCACTGTTCATTCTGAAGTTATTTGCCATCTCTATGGAGCTAGTTTAGATTTCTTCTTCCTAGTTGAAAGCATGATTCTCCTTTAGCCAATTTATGGCTGACTTTTATTTTTCTCATTTACAAATTCAAATACAATTACCAAAGGAAAATGATTGCCCACTGTAAGTCCAATAATAGAGCTGTTACATACTGTGACAGCTCTATTATAGGACTAGATACTTGCCATGAACATTTTTTTCTTTCTACCCACGAGTTTTCATCAATTGCACACTGGAAATTTTACATGTAAGATGCTGAGCCTGTTCTTCCTTCTCTTGAATTTCAGCACATAAGAGTTTAAGTCGTATCATAAGATATTAAAGAATCTATAGAAGTTTGGTATGATTTATAGAAAAATGCTAGGAATCAATTTGGTCTTGTGATTTACATGTTTTCATGTGTAACGCATATAAATTTTTAATGACAGATTAGCTGTTGCGTTCATGTATGGAAGAAAATATTAGAGAAGTTTATAATTTTTCCTAATTTCCTTAAGCTTGGCGTGTCTCGCTTCAAGTTTACTTCTTCAAACTTCAAATCTAAAGTTGAATACAAAGACTAAACATTTCTTGCAGTAGAAGTGTGATTTGGGTTTTGCCTCTGAGAATCTGGATGTAAGCTGCTATCATACGCGGAGAACTTTCAACATTAGATAGTTTTTCACACGGTGGTGATAATATGATATTCGTTGAATCCTATGTTGAACTCGTAAACTGTTTCTTTTAGGCAAGGATTTTTTTTTTTCTTCATTGTTTGGACCATCCTCACGTCTGCTATAATATCTATAACGTTATAGTTTGTGACGCGAAAACCTCTGCATAAGCATTTCTTTTTGAGAAGTCATCTGAATACATGCAAAATGTTAAATTGTATCTACACCGAAGGAATTGACCTCAAATTATATCTAAATAAATGTTTAAATGTGAACATGAAACAGTACTATGTTTGTTATCTGGGCCTTTGACTGAAGTTATACCAGAAAATGTTTAAGAAAAGATATATCATCTTCCTCCATAAAAATATTATAAAAGGTCGAATTTACAACCATGCTTCTAATAGGATTTAGGAAGCCAGAGATTGGCCATTGAAGATGGCATAGTGCGGAGAATAGGAACTCCTCGCCAGCCCTGTGCCCCAAAAGAAAGAGCTTGCCTAAGCAGCACCTAATTAGAGAGGGGTGAAATCACCATTTTCTTTGTATTGTTTTGTGTGCGTTTTCCCTCCCGCTGCACTAATAAAGTGTGATTTGACTTTCAGGTACATCTATGTAGTATTTAAATGTTTGGTAGTTCAGCTATGGTTTCCAGTAGAATGGTATTAGGGTATTTTCTAAGGGAGAGAAGCTAATAAAATTAAAATCATGATGTTACCTATGACTGATAGAAGTAAAGAACCCTATGAAAGGAAACTAATGTTTTTAGAATTAGAGCTGTTGGGATAAATGTAGGACCGAATTGTTATATAGTAGCTTAACTAGAAGTCTGAAAAAAATCGCAAGGAATTTGATTGTATCATTTTAGTGAAGCACTGATTACAAACCATGAGAAATGCTCCTAGGCATCTTTTCGCTTAACTTTTGAAATTATATTCGATATCCATATCTTGAGAAGGAGCATTTCTGCATTTTTGTTTCGTAACCTGGTGATAGGTTTGAATCATAGACACAATTTAAAATTGGCTACTATGGAGACAAAGATTGGTTACATCTATCCTTCCTACTTTTAGGATAAGTTTTAGATTATATTTGAAAATGCTTCTCAATAAAGAATTTTAGAAAAGAAAAAATTGAAATTGACTTCTTTTCAAATTAAAATTAATGTGTATAAACTATTTTATAAAACTAATTCATAAAAAATAACAGGTGACTTTTTTAAATTTTTATTTTTAATTTGTATACATTTGAATTTAAACTTATGAAAAGTACATTTATTTTTCTTCTTGTTTTTTCTCTTGATTTTTTTATGAGAAAGTTTGTCCATATTTATCTTCTGTTAAGTGAAAAAGCTACCTATTAAATAGCCTTTTTATTTCGTCTATTCCCAAATTTGACACTATTACCTTCTACTTGAGAGAGAAGTTCACAATTTTTATTTTGAAAGAGAATTTTGTAGTTTTTGAGACATTTAAGTACATGAAAATTGAATTAATTTTATTGTTTTATTTTTTAAATATTTTATTTGAATAAAGAAATTTAAATTTATTGAATTTTATTGTTCTCGTTTAAGAGACATCAACAAAATAATAATAGTGACAGATGTCAATAAAAAATATTTAATACATATCTATTACAAAATAACTTTTTAACATTATTGAAAAAGTAGTTATTCCAAAAATATCTTAATATTGGTAAGGTCAATAACACTCAAACAAAAGTTAGAGTTAAGAGAAAATATAAAAAGAAATACGTATATTTTAAAGTATGAAGAAATTCTTTCATCTTAGATGAAATTTATAATTCTTTAATTTAAAATAATTCAGTTATTCTTATAAAATATATTGATGTCAAATTTTTTTAAAATTATCCAAATAACACACTTTCTCATAAATCATTTTAAATTCTTGGTAGAAATAAATTACCTGTTCAGTATTAATGTATTCAGTATCGGGAGCGTGATTAACATTCTTTGTGATCGGAATAAAGAAAAATTGTGATGATAAGCTTTGGGTATGTATCTGGCTGGCGATAGGTGGGTGGAGATGAGAAGGTTAGCATGTACATTTGGCATTTTCGAAAGAGAATCTTTGGTGACAAAAAAGAAAGAAAGAAAGAACGAGCATCTTTGAACAATGATGTTACTTATCTTCTTTTTTTTCTCTTATCATGATTCTTGTGAGCATCTGGAATGCGTGCTCGGCTTCAACGGAATACTTTGGATTGTTTGGAGACCTTTAGGAAGCTTGTAGGAAGACAGCAGAGATGGTGGCAACAGAGAGAGAGAGTAAATCATTAGATTTGTGGGTTTTGTGGAAATCATATAGTTTGTATTTTTATTTTTTTTTCATTTCAAAAATCCTAATTTGGAAAACTTTGGGATTTAACAATCCATAAAATTTCCGGTTTCAGAAAATATCTGATGTTATAAAAACTTTGTTGTTCATATGTTTTGAAAAATTTGTTTAAAAACTTATTCTGAAAAAAAAAATTATTCTAAAAATCTTGTTTTCCAAAACTTGCTCTTTAATAGAAAATCTAAAAGTAACCATTGGAATATACAGTGGGTAGATCAGCCATTTTAAAATATTATGACGGTATAGGTGAAGGAAGCAAAAACCATTCTTGTTTCTATTATTTTGGGCCTCTGGCGCGTAAACTTTGATATTTCTGTACATCCATGATATCATCCTACACCTTCATATTATATATGAAAAGACAAATTTATACCTGAAATTAAATTTAAAACTTAAAATTACCCTTCATTTCTCTTCATCTCTAATTGTTTGACCCAACACTGTTATTCCATCACAATTTCTGAGTTATCACATTTTTGTTGCACCGTTCACGATAGTGAGGAGAGGGGTATATTTATTTTACTTACAAGCTTT
>Ga0209489_107518_pt1 | contig 16088 bp, 14 predicted proteins | sample SiratrowhiteBW_FD_187527 | JGI IMG/M metagenome (GOLD analysis project Ga0209489, IMG submission 187527) | Root nodule microbial communities of legume samples collected from California, USA - Siratro white BW (SPAdes) (version 2) | ecosystem: Host-associated > Plants > Roots > Nodule | place... | reverse complement strand
TAAAGAAATAAAATACTGATATATTTGTTTGGAGTATTGAATTGTATTATTACTGAACTGGGTTCTGAATTGACTCTTGATTCTGCTTACTGTTTCATGCAACTGTTCTGATTCAGTAAATTCAAACAAAAGATCCAGTCTGTGAAACAGAATTGCATTTTACTGAAAAATATCAAATTGTTTCAAAAAGTTTTGAAATCCAATTCACCCCCCTTTTGTATTTCAGCCAAAACAGTTTCCAACAATAAGGAATTGGTTATTGTTTTGTGGAGTGATTCTTTTGGGAAAAGTTGCATGCATTGAGTGAAATGATATTTAATTATGTTAGTTGTAATTTTTTATGATTCATTGAAGGAAATTGTGATTAATTAAGCATATTATTCATGCTTTAAAAGCTCTTTACTAAATTTTAAGTCTTCATCCACCTATACAAAAAAAGATTAATTGATATCAGTGAAATATATGATTAAGGTTGTCTATGATAATTCCTCTTTAATGGTTCATTTGCTAAAGCTAAACTAGAATGATCATTTATGTTCTAAAGAAATGGTAGATAATTGAATTAACTATGTTAAAAGTGTGCATAAAATGCATTTATCAGGTGATCATGCCCTTTAGTCTAACTAATGCTCTAAGCACATTCACGAGGCTAATGCATTAAGTTTTTCATCATTTCATAGACAAGTAGTTATTTACTTCAATACTTTGGTTTGTAGCTTGACCATGGATGAATATGTTAATCATATTAGACATGAGTTTGAGATTCTTATAAAGGAAGCATCATATGAAAATAAAGAAAAATGCAACTTTGGAATGGATCATGTAGTCTTCCTAATATTTGTAATGAGCTTTGAGGAAGTTCATGTGATGAATAAAATGTGAAAGTGATTAAAGAATGACCAACTAATGGAAGCATCTTCATGGACAATAACATGTTTGAAAAAATTATTAAACTTTTCCCAAGTTTCAAGTATGAAACTTGACAATTGGCTCTTCTTCCAAGGAAGGATCCTTGGTAAAGATCTAGAAGAAGATTATTCCCACTTTAGTGACCCCAAAGAATAAGAAGAATGATTTCATTTAGCAACTCAATCCTTATTAAATTTAATGTGAGTGTACAAGGGGGCAAGGGGTTTTATTTATAGATGCATAAGCCCCTTGCACTTCAAGATCTATGTGGGATTTAAAATGCAACACAAGGCTACACATGAGAGCAACTTCAGTGCACCAAAGGGAGGAGATGTGGTGCCTCATTTTGGCCTATTTTGGTCATGTTGAACTCCATGTGTGTTGGCCGAAGTTTGACTAGCTCCTCTAGGGTTTTGACCATCCAACAAGGCCCAATTGAGGCCCAACTAGAGACCCAATTAGGGCCCACTTATACCTATACAAAATCTACATAATAAAGGTAAAAATACTTACATATATATATAGAGAAAATATATTACTATACAATGTACAAGACTAAGAAGAAGAAAAAATATTATAATATTCTTTTCTTAAGTGCAAAGTCTTGCTCCACAAGGCTTCATCTTCTCTTTCTCTATTAGTCAAAGATGTGGTGGCTAGATGGTTTCCATCATTCCCTCTCTCTTGAGAATGATTTGTCCTTAGATATGATTGATGCTCAAGGGCAACAGCCTTTTCGTGAAGACAAGTCAAAATTATTACCTTTTTGTTAAGAAGAGTTCAAAAGTATGCATATTCTCTTAATTTTTTTTATTTGGGTTTCTCTAGAGGTTTATTTGATTAACTCTTCTTCTTTTCTACACTTTCTTTTCCTCTATTTTCTTCTTCAGTTATTTCTTTTATTTTTATTTCATCCTCCCTCACTTATTGAGGTTTAAGAGGACATAAAATTATTTTTCTTCCTTTATAAGTTATAGCTATTTTATTGGTGAAGTTATCATGGATAGATGGCTTATCGTATTGTTATGGCCTTTCAAGTAAGATATGTCCATCTTTCATAGAAACAACATCAATAAAATTTTATCATTATAACTACTTATGAAAATCGTTATACTTACATGTTCTTTAACTACTATCCTACTATCATTTTTAATTCATTGAAGTTTGTAAGGTTTAGGATAGGGAGTAGTAGTTAGGGTAACTTATTTACCAATTTGGAGCTATAACAGTTACAATTAAAGCCACTACCCACAATATTGAGCATGTATTTTCTAAAATGTGACACCTTGTGTGGAATGTGTTCTCTCTCTTTGAAACTGCTAAAGCTCAATAGGTTGGCTTTCAAGTAGCCTTCTAATCAATAATAAGCCCCTTCCCTTCACAAGTTTTCTTTATAAAATCTAGAACTTCTTCACTAGGTGAAGGATGAGTGTCATCCAAGCTAGAAGTGTTTGGTCTTTATGTCAACGCTCAATTTCGTTCAAGTGAAAAATAGAAAAATATATTTTATAATGAGGTCCAGTTCATGATAATAAAATAACAAAAATTAAAAAAATAGAAATAGAAAAAATAAGAATAATAAATAATAAAAATAATAGTAAAAGAAAGTATAAAACTAACAATAACTAAAAACAAATAAATAAATAAATAAATAAATAATAATAATAATAAAAGCAAAATAAAAAGAAAATGAAAAGAAAGAAGAGAAGAAAATGAGAAGCAGAAAAGAAAAAAGTGAAAACCAAAATAAAAACAGGGGAAAATGGAAAACAAAGGAAAAAAATAAAGAAAAATGAAAAGCAAAAAATAAAGGATGACATGGCACTATATGATTGGTCATAATACTGTTCACCATATTCAACCTTTAGTCTTGTCGTTTCACTCGTGGTAGTACACCGTTTTGATCCAACTTCAATATGTGCAACCGGAATACGAACTGGAAAGAGTAAGCATACTTCGTCGTTTCATGTTTTAAGATAAAAGTCACAGATGCCGTTTTGGTTAAGCTTCCCTACACTTAGCCAGAAGTTGCACCGGAGAAGTAAAACGTCAAAATCATTTGCCTATAAAAGAAACAACGATTCAAAGTTTTGGGGTGATTTTTTCTCTTTGTAGCATTTGTCAGTTTTGAAATTAAGAGATTTTGGGAGAGTTTGTAAGTGTGAAGTGGAAAAGCGAGAACGAAGCTTCGCCGGAAGTGAAACCGAAAGAGTTGTAGAGAAGATAGATCGGAGAAGAAGAGGTGTGAAACTAAAGAATGCATCGTAATCAAGAGTCTTCAACAACTAAGTGATACTTTATACCTTCACCGATTCAATTCATCAGCAGTTGCACTGTTCATCTTCGTTTCGTTGATTCAATAATGTGTTTATATGAATGAGTGATATAGCTTTATAATATGATCTGTTTTGTTTTTGCAAATTACATTGTTCATCTTCTCGTTCAAGTTGCAATATTCATTTTACGGTTCGATTTGTGAATAATTCTTCTAACGTTCTGAACTTATAATTTACTTGTGAAGACTTAATGGAATAATAACGTTCACGTCACTACTTCCAGCGAAGTAGCGAGTCTTCTATTCCTTCACCGAAAGACATAAAAACATTGCATCAAAACCTCATTCAAAATTAATCCTCAACCACAAACAGAAATAAAAAAAAAAAACATAGAAATAGTCGTCTTTGATTTCTATCGTCATTATCCGCTGTGAGTTCCATTGTGAACTCCGCTGGAAGCTATTCTTTGACCCTATACCTTCTCTTCCATCTTCTCCACATTGCTGGAAACCTATCGTCGCATCTGTAAAAATTATGTCGTTCTGAAAACCAAATGAAACAAGAACAAAACTCAGTACAATCCAACACCAGAATATCTAATTTATACACCATTCATGCAAAGAAAAAAGAATATCTCAAACCTTGAATCTTCTGTTCGATCCGTGAAACCACAAACACCTATTCCACTTCGCCATCGCGGTTCTCATCCACAACCTCCACAAGACCAATGCTCTAGCAACACCGTGGTGTTCCATCACCCCCATAAGTCATTCCAGGAGTGTCGCAAGTCCCTCCAGCACTGCCACGAGCCTCAGCGACTCCTCCCGCACCGTCGTGAGCCTCTAGGACTTCATTGTCACTCATCCTCATTGTTACAGCAAGCACTGTCAACACCACCACGTGCCACCATCGCGAAGCCAACCTCACCGCCAAGCGTCACCTTCAACCCTCAATTGCCGCTCGACATGGCATCAACCATGAGTCACGACCTCGCCCCCACCGTGTACCGTGACCCTAAAATCTGTTAAAAGAGAAAATGAAAGTAAATAGAAGAATGATAATTGCTTGTTTTATTCATCTGCTATACAAAATATATATAGCTAACTTCAAAACAAAAAAATTGAAATAGTCTAACTGCTATGTTGATATTAAGGAACTACTACCCATGAAACAAGGAAACAAAAACCCTAACTTATTCACAGCTAACAAACCTACTCTAGCCTTCTAGTAACAGCTACAAAATTTATTCAAACATATATAATACTCCCACCCTTAAACTGAATACCACATCACAACAATATATTCATTTTACATTTGCAATAACTCCTAAATGATTTCGCATTCAAACAAAATCTTCCAGCTTGATTGGTTTGGTCATGATATTAGCTATTTTTTCTTGGGAGTTACAATGTTGCAACTTAATGGTTTCATTCATTGTAAGATCCCTTAGAAAATGAAAACGTACATCGATATGTTTGCTCCTCCCATGCATAACCGAATTCTGTGACAGCTTTAAAGTCGAACTATTGTCACATTAGATAACCGTAGGACTTGTTTGATTTCTTCCCACTGCCTCAAGTATTCGCCTAAACAACACAACTTGACAAGAACTTGCAGCTGTTGCTATAAATTCCGCTTCAGTTGTTGATAGACTCACCACTAGTTGCTTCTTTGAACTCCATGAGATAGATGCCTCACTCATCATGAAAACATAGCTTGATATGCTTTTTTTGTCTTCAACGTCATTAGCATAGTCACTATCAATATAACCGAGCAAATCTTTGCCTTCATTTCTTTGATAAAATAAGCCAAGTTCACAAGTTCCTCTAAGATAGCGCATAATTCGCTTTACTGCATGAAGATGAATCTCTTTTGGATTTTCCATAAATCGACTAACTTGACTCACACTATACACGATGTCGGGTCGTGTGGCTGTTGCGTACGTTGAACTACCGACAATCTGTTTGTAAACTGTTTTATGCACTCCTTTTCCTTCTTCATCCTTGCCTAATTTACTTCCTGGAACTATTGGATTATGAGCATAATTCGATTCACTCATTCCAAATCTTTCTAAAAGATCTATCACATACATCTTTTGACATACAGAAATACCATCAGCTTTCTATGTTGCTTTACGGTTGAGAAAGAATTTCATTTTTCCCATACCTGTCATAGCAAACTTCGATTGCATTGATTTATTGAACTTCATCATCAACTCAACATCATTTCCTGTATAAATCATATCATCCACGTACAAACTTACCACCATAATATTGTTGTTCTTCTTTACCTTGGTGAAAAAAGTGGGTTTATACTCACATTTTTCAAATCCACAGCTTAGAAAATAGCTTTTAATACGACTGTACCAAGCCCGAAGGGCTTGTTTTAAGCCATTTAAAGCACGATTCAGCTTGTAGACTTTTCCTTCTTCCCCCTTTTGTTCGAATCCTTGTGGTTATTCAACATAAACATCTTCTGCTAATTTTCCATGTAAGAATGCTGATTTAACATCCATCTAGTAGATGGACCATCCATGGTGAGCAGCTACAACAATGACTAATCGGATAGTCTCCATGCGAGCTACAGGAGAGAACACTTCCTTATAATCAACTCCATATTCTTTGGTATATCCTCGGACCAACAATCGTGCTTTATGTTTGCTAACTTCCCCTTTCTCATCATGCTTAGTTTTAAAGATCCATTTAACCCCAATCTTCTTAGCACCAGGTGGAAGCTCGGTTAAATACCATGTTCCATTTCTTTCTATAGGTTCAATTTCTTCTTACGTGGCTTTTCTCCAAATTGGATTCTTTGTTGCTTCTTCATAGTGGACCGGATCATTGTTATTGCCAAGAGTTAAATGTGCTTCAAAGTCGTCATCGGACAACCCTTCACCGGTGACATAATCTTGCATCCAGTGAGGTTGAGTGTGTTGTCTTCTTGGAAGGCATTGTTCACAAATATCTTCTTGTTCAGCCACCTCACGAACATCTTCTTGTTGAGCCACTTCATTTGGTTGTGTACATTTGGTTGTCATTCCAATCCAATTCCGAATGAATTGAATTAGTGAAGTCTTCTTCCCAATTCCAGCATTCATCCTCATCAAATACAACATCCCGACTAATAATTATCTTTCTATCAATGGGATTATAAAGTCTATAAGCTTTTGATTCTTCACTAACTCCCAATAAAACGCATGCTATACTACGTGTATCCAGTTTAGTTCTAGCATTTTGTCCTACATGCACATGAGCCACACATCCAAAGACTTTAAAATACCCAATACAAGGCTTTTTGCCACTCCAAGCTTCCTTCGATGTTTTGTTCGGTACTGCTAATGTTGGACTTTTATTAAGAACATAAACTGTCCAATTAACAACTTCTGGCCAAAAACTTGTCGGGATACATTTTGCAATCATCATGCTTCAAACCATATTCATAATAGTACGATTCTTTTGCTCAGCTACACCATTTTGCTGAGGTGAATATGGAGCAGTGAGTTGTCTTTTTATCCCATTTTTAGCACAAAAACATGAGAATTCTGATGAGGTGAATTCACCTCCACGATCTGTCCGAAGGCCCTTAATTTGCAAACCCACTTCACGCTCAACCTTGGCTTTAAATTCTTTAAAGAACTTGAATGCTTATGGTTTCTCATGTAGCAAATAAATCCAACTCTTTCTAGTGCAATCATCAATGAAAGAAATGAAGTCCTTTTATTGTTGTTTGAAATTGGTTGAATAGGACCACATGGATCGGAATGAATAAGTTGTAATGGCAATTCAGCTCTCCAAGCACTCCTCTTGGGAAATGTATCTCTTTGTTGCTTTCCATTCAGACATTCCTTCCACACTTTTGAAGGTTTTATGATCTTTGGCAAACTCACTACCATATCTTTCTGTTGTAGAGTGTTAAGCCCATTGAAATCCAAATGACCATAATGACAATGCAACAATTGATCAACATCTTCACTTATTGTATTAAAGCAAGTTGTACCAACTGCTAGAGACACTACTACAATTTTGAACATTCAATTGGAGGACATTGCAGATTTCATGATAACACCCTTTTTAGGATGGTAAACCTTGCAACTGTTATATTGAATAAGCACAACTAATTACCTGTATTTGATTATTAATCTGCAATCGCACATTTCCTTTTCCTTTTACCACCAGGATTGCATTATTGCCTAGCTTCACATTGTTAGAAATCGTTCATTGAGATCTGTAAAATATTCCCTTTTATTACACATGTGATTGCTGCAACCAGAGTCAAGAAACCAATTATCAGTCTAGATTGATTGATCTCCAACCTGAGCCATGAGCAACATTTCTTCAAAAGAAGTCTCGGTATGATTGCTTTCTTTGCTTTGACATTCCTACCGGAAGTGCCCTAGTTTGTGACAATTAAAGCACTCAACCGTGGATTTGTCAAAGTTTTCCCTTCCACATCCTCGACCTCATCCTCGATATCCACTATAACCTCTTCCTCGATTAGAAGATTTCCTGTAAGTCACCTTTAAATCTTGTTCCTCTTTTGGTCTACTCATCCTTTGCCCGTGCACTAGCAAACTGATTTGCAATTCATCTATAGACAATGTATTAGTGTCTTGTGCCTCCTTAATTGAACAGACCACGTAGTTAAATTTCGGAGTCATAAATCGTAGTATCTTTTCCACGACTTCTGTGTCACCTTTGCATTCACCATTAGCCCTTCATCTTGTTTGCAATCGTAAGTGTACGTGCGAAATAGTCATTCACAGTCTCTCCATCCTTCATATGAAGGGTTTCAAATTCTTTTTTCAATGCTGCAATTGTGCTCGCTTAACCCGCATCAAACCTTGGTACTTTGTCTTCACAGAGTCCCATATATCCTTGGCGGTATCTTTTTTGAGAATCATCTCAAGAATGGAATGACCGAGGGCTTGAAAAAGATAATTCTTAGCTTTCAAATCCTTAAGCTTTTGTTCATCAATTTGATGTTGTTGCGCCTCCGTTGGTGCTGTTCCTCCAGTTGCAACTAAAATTCCAGTTTCCACCAATCCCCAATATTCTTTTGAACGTAAAAAATTTTCTATCAACATAGCCCAATGGTCATAGTGACCATCGAACTTTGGTATAGCACGCTGAACAAATGAACTTTCAGATGTCATAACGTATTGCTCTTAGAAGATTGATGCTTCGGTTTTGGATCAGGCCTCGTGATGGAGCTCTGATACTAGAATGTTAAAAGAGAAAATGAAAGTAAATAGAAGAATGATAACTGCTTGTTTTATTCATCTGTTATAAAAAATATATATAGCTAACTTCAAAACAAAATAATTGAAAATAGTCTAACTGCTATGTTGATATTAAGGAACTACTACCCATGAAACAAGGAAACAAAAACTCTAACTTATTCACAGCTAACAAACCTACTCTAGCCTTCTAGTAACAGTTAGAAAATTTATTCAAACATATCTAATAAAATCATCTCTTGCACCTCGCCACCAAAAGAATACACCAATTTATATGACAATTGACACAAAAATTGTAAAGAAAAGAGGAAAAACTTTACCCATAAGATTCATGTTAAATATTCTAATGAAAGATACCTAAAATATACACATTAAAGAGAAAAAAATCATACAAAATGATTAATACAATTTAGAAAAGCCAAATGGAAGTCAATAAGAAAATCGATTCAAGAAATTAGAACAAACTAATTATGAGACTAACCATTTTCAAGAGATTTTTCTTTTCGCTACCAGTTTCTTTTGATTTATTTGAAATTTTCTTGGCCTTTAAAGTTCGTACATGGCTTGGAAATACACACAAGAATGTCCAAGAATGATTTTTTTTAATTTTTTATTCTTAAAAACAATTACCAAATGAAGAACTAAAAGAAAATGGAATTATGACATTTGTATCTTAGTGTTCAAGGATTTCAAATATTCCAAAATACATTTATTCTTAGAAAAACTTTCAAAAAATATTTGACACTTTTAAAACTCTAGAAAACTGCAAGAACTCAAAGAATAAATCAAAACACTATAAAGTCAACCAAGCATCAACATTGTCAACATCTAACTTCATCCGGATAAAAAATAAAAAAATAAAAATATTTTATTTCTCACTTCGTTTTATTTTGGTTATAATTTTCAAATTAAATTAAGAAAACTATAAAAAAATATACAAATAAAATAAAAATAGGAATAGTAATAAAAAATAAAAATAATAATAAGAAAAAAATAATAAAAAGATGAAACGATCATAAATAATAAATAATATAATAAAATAATAATAATAATAATAATAATAATAATAATAATAATAATAATAATGATAATAAATAAATAAAAGTAAAAACAAAAATAAAGAAGAAAAATAAAAATGTAAGATGAAAAGACAATGTAAACAGAAGAAGAAGAAAAATAATAAAAGTAATAATATATATATAATAAAAAGAAAAGAAAAAAAGTAAAAGAACAGAAAGATAAAAAGAGAAGAGAAAAACGTAAAAGAGAGAGCAAAATGAAAAATAGTGGCCATGCGGCAAGTTTTTATTGGTGTAGCTACTGTTCATTTTCTTTTTCACATGGCCTGCACCGTTTAACGTAAAAATTACACTGTTTTGGCAATTGGCAACTAGAAATCAAATCGGTGAAACCAGTGAACGGGAGTTGTGCCTATATAAGAATTCAATCTTCACAATGAAGGAGGGAGCATTGTTCGGTTCTGAAAAATAGAAGTTCACAAGAGAGAGAGAGAGAGAGGGAGAGAGAGAGCGAGAGAGAGAGAGAGAGAGAGAGAGCGAGAGAGAGAGAGAGAAAAGCGTGAGAAGTGGAGTGAAAGATCTCGTCGAAGAAATTACAGAGTTCTTGGAGAAGAGAGGGATTTGCTTCTAAGCCTAAAAAATAATGGTCTTCAACAGGTAAGTTCTTCAAAACCTTGAGGAATGTTCTGTAATCTCTTTCGATTTGTCTAATTTGTGCATTGTTCATCATTGTTTTCATAAACTGAATGTGCTCTCCGATTGAATGTTACTTTGATTTATATATACATACCGCTTTAATATTTTCTGGATCACTCTCTGCAATTGTTCTTTGCGTTTTGTGCCTTCATGAGAACTTTAGATGCTTGTTGATTTCTGTTAGTTGCACTGTTTGTCTTCTCCGATTTGCATTTCTCATTTTTCTTTGCTGATGAATGCTTTACAGATGCTTAAGTCATTAACTTATGTTTATTAATTGTGTGTTATGAAACTGCACTTGTCTCGTTGCCTCCGGCAAAGCAACGAGTGTTATTAAACCTTTGCCGGAAAAGCTCCATTGCCAAACTTTCATAATCCTAGCTTTTACGCTTTAACTCACCTCTCCAAACTAAAACCAATCCATACCCATACTCATATTGTTTGGAATAATCATTGTATATTCTTTTTTTATACCCCAAGGGAGATAATTGATTGATGGATGTTTATTTGTAAGGATATTTCTTTTTGGTACTGTCTTGGATTCTTGTTTTTTTCTTGTATTTTATCTAAGGGGAGAATAGATCTAGGGGGAGATGGGAATTTCTTACATTGTTATACCTTTTACTTGTGTGAATGAAAGACTCAAATGGAAGTGTCTATTTTGCTTCATCTCCAGCATCAAGTAAAGACCATGCATCAAGTGTTAGTCATTAGATTGTTATACTTGAAGATGCTCAAGCCTCAAGTGAAGTGTTTTGATGATGATGATAATGAAGTTTGATTATGAAGATGTTGAAGATGTGTTTAATGTGTCTTAGCTTTCGTTAAATAGTTTTTTTGAATCTTTCACACAAGGTGTTCACAAGAGAAGCACATAGATTTTGTTGTTCTACCTTAATCCACAATTGTACTAAATCATTCCATTCTTAATAAGGTGGAAGTTCCAATCTCTCTCTTATTTCAAGGCTTGGTCCACTCATAAACCTAGCTATGGTGGTTTTCTTAGCCTCCCTTATCCTGGCCCTCATCATGTATAATTCTATTTTCTTCTACACTTATGTTCTTTTGATGAAGCCTTTGGAGCTCATCCATAAGTTCACGGTTATAGTAGGATGTGACATGTCTCCTTCTCATTGCAGTTTTCAATTCATTCCAATACTAGATTGGAGGATCATTGTAGAGACACCTCTCTCTTTCTAAGGAGGTCTACCAATATATGGCTTAACCTTGAAAACTTATGATAGCTAAGGGAACCTTCCTCTCTTCATTAACTTGGTGAGCAAACAATTGTCTATCTTCATTTCCCAATCTAGGTAGAGTTCTAAATTATATTTCCAATGGAAGTAAGGGAGGTCAACCCTAAATTCCCTAGGTTTTGATTCTTTTTTATGTCTCCTAGGGGCTAGTTTATAAAATTCATTGATCCTTACAATATCATCATCTTGAGTTCCCTTGACATAGATCCTTGAGTAGAATTGTCCCTAGTCTTGCTTAACTTTATTTTATTTAGGACCTTTTCTTCCTTTTGTTTCAAAAGCCTATTTTCTTGCTCAAGAAGGATAAGATTAGCCTCTCTTTCAATCTTTTTGTAATGTCCAATTTATTATTATTAATAGTATAATATCAAGTGTAAGAATTTCATTTTCTTTAGTAAATAATTTGGTGAAAACGAATTATATGTATGGAATATGACTTATTGGATGAACTTTTTTTGAAGAAATAAAATACATACCCTTAATCAAAAATATGACTTTTAACATGAGCATATGGTCCTGTATAATTTAAACAGAAGTTTCTTTATTCCCGTTAGTTATTTTATAATATAACTACATATTTTACAATACCTATTGTTATTATCCATATATCATCTATTATACATACCTTCTACAAAAGTCTTATATATCATACACTATTTATTAAACTTATGCTTCATATATATATATATATATATATATATATATATATATATGTATATATATATGTATATATTAATCTTTGAAAGATTACATATCATATAAATTATCAAACATATGTGGCTTCATCACATGGATGGAGCAAACAGGTTAATTATTGGGTTATTGTGGATCGTAGGTGGCATGTAGAACGTAACCACTACAGGTCCTTCTAGTGTTAAATGTACATCTTCAAAATTTGTGAAGGCAAAAACTGGAAAGGCTACACCCCGGAATGGAACCGAAATCTCTATTACATTTATCCTCCAATCATTACCAAGGAAAAAAGCTGAAATGTTTGCAGAGAAGGATTGTACAGGATTTGGTGTATCCATTATTGTTGCTTTATAATACATTCATATTTTAACAAAGAGAGAGAGAGAAAAGTGAGATATACAGTTCTTATATAAAAATTTCTCTTTTAAAAAAAATGACTTAGACGTTATTTCCATAAAATCTCAATATATAATGGAATACATCAGCAGTGAATAGTCAAGGTAAATAAGCAATTAATATCAACCTCCCTCCAATAATACACAATCTCCTGCTCATTTGAAACCTCAAAGAACAAGTTCCTCGAGCCGCAAATCATATCCATAAACCACATCATGATCATGAGTGTGAAATATAAATAATATACAATACAAAAATCATACTTGAGAATCAGTATCAACATGAAATATAATTTTAAAAAAATTATAACATGAGACTTGGGGTATCTCACAGTAAAAATATTTTAAGAAATAGAAGGTAAAACAATATATTTCTTTTTCCCTTACCTTTTGCAGAACATAACTTGAGAGAAGGATAAGAAGGTTATTGTTTACGTGAGGGAAATATTCTTTTTGGTTCTTTCGTATCTCTTGGCCTATTTATATAAGGCAGTTTCCATATTTATAGCCAAAGTTGTTGGAAGGGTATTTGTTAGGAGGGTATTTGACGTCACATTAAGTGACGTAGTAGAGAATAATTTCTGCACCAAATTAAAAACACGTGGTTTATTGACATTTATGGTTTGTCCTTTTGTTCTTGTCTTTCTAAGTTTTTATATATAATATACATAACATGCATCATGTATTTGTTCTCCCATGAATCTGTGTCAACAAGAGATACAATGCCCCTTTTACATTAATTGCAGGTTCAGGGTTAAGAGAATTAATAAAGGTTTCACGTAATTGAGGTTTTATATGGAATTTGACTAATTCCAAAAGGCACAACTGAATAGGAGTTTCAGAAATTAACAACCCAACTCGCTTGAATTCAGAGTCAATTTCAAAAGGCCAACTAAAATCAAATATATATACTATAAGTGTATGTCATTGGAAACATTTATACTTAAAAAGAATATATTAGTTATTAATAATTTTTTTATTACTTTTTAAAGTAAACTTTAAGTTGATTATATATATATATATATATAAATATATATATATATATATATTATTTTCTTCTATATATATTTAGATTTTTCTAAAATTATTTATTTATTTTTATTTTATTTTATTTGACAAAAAATAGTACAAGTAATACCATATGAAATTTAAAACTATATTCTTTTTATAGTAGACATCGTAATGTCATTGTAATAATAATAATAATAATAATAATAATAATAATAATAATGATGATAATAATAATAAATGATAATAATTATAATAATAATAGTAATAATAATAATAAATAATAATAATTAGATTTTTGAATTGAAATAGAATTGAATCGCAGGAATCTCCATCTCATGTGGATATGGTAATTGAGGTGATTAAATGAGAAAATATTCCTTCTCATCTCAAAGTATTAAATGGCTACAATAATTTGATTCATCTTTAACTATGTCTTTAAAGTATTAGGATTGCTTCTATATTTGCCAATATAGTAGGCCCAATTTGATTTTATTTGGCTCTTTTACAAAAAAAAATTTCAAATTGTTACACTTTTCCTTTTCTTTCATAAGGGCTTCTTATCTTCCCCACAGTGATTTAAGTTCTTGAGCTAAGTTTGTTAAACTCTTAGTAAAAAAGACTTGAATCACTATCACGGTGAATTATTTCTAGGATATTTCGAATCAAAGATTTATTAACTCTTGAAGGAAAACAAGCCTTTGGAACTTGCCAAGTTATTATACCTAGACGTAAGAGATTGCAAAGAATTAAACTAGGTGACTTCTAATGGTGAAAGCTTGCTAGAACTTGTGAGCTTCCAAGACACTTTCACCTTCTACATGTGTTTTCTAAGACACCCAATGTAAAAAGGTCAAGTTACAACGAATTGTAAATAAAAAAATAAAAGAAAGTTAATGAAGAAAGTCTTATTGTTTTGAGTTACTCCCCAACCTCCAAGTGTTTAGTTTTCCTTTGTTTTTCTAGGAGATTGTATAATCTCCTAAGGATAGTATTCTTCTTTCCATCTTCACAACTTCTAAAAAGCTACCAGGTTAGTTACTCTTCAATAAAAACTCTCAGTGGAAAGAAGAACTGCACTCGAAATGTTAAGAAAATAAAGCAACAAAACACACTTTGGAAGCTAAACTCAAAAAGAGATTATATGTGAAAAGGCTTCAAATGATTGCCCAACAACTAACCACTTTAAAAATTAAAAGTCAAACTAAAGTAAGCACTCAAAATGAAGAACTTAAGAATAGTTCTAAAATAAATCACAAAACCAAAAATAAAACTAAAAAAATTGATTATTAATAATTTCCTTTATCTAAAATAAAAAGAAATACTCAAAGAAGATTCTCTCTGTACATGAATTTAATCAAAAAGATTATATAAGTGTAAATATACATGAATTTAATCAACAAAATTATATAAGTGTAAATGTTCATTTTCAAGAGCTGGTTGAATTTTTATCTTTTTTTAGATTCAAGTAAAATCAGATAGGCTTATCACTAAATATAATTTTAATCAATAAAATTATATAAATGTGAAGGTTCCGTTCCAAGATATGATTAATGTCTTTTAGTAATTATATTAATATTATGTCAATTTTAATTACCATACAATATTCTTTTCTTTTACTCTTCTGTTTTTTCTTATTTCAAGTTATTTTATCTTTTAAAGACTATTTACCTTTGTCAACTAATATACAACCAAATATAATAGAGATGCTTAACTATTAATCGAATCCAAGTAATTATATTAATATTATGTCAATTTTAATTACCATAAAATATTCTTTTCTTTTACTCTTCTGTTTTTTCTTATTTTAAGTTATTTTATCTTTTAAGGACTATTTACCTTTGTCAACTAATACACAACGAATATAATAGAGATGCTTAACTATTAATCGAATCCAAGTCGGCATAAACTTGATTGAGTATGAAAGGAAACAGTATGTCAAAATAGAATACCTACAGGAATCAAAATAAGATGAACAAACTTTTATCCTAAGTAATTTTTAACCTTTAAAAGTAAATTTATCTGAGTAATCTAATTTTATAAATGTTTTTATTGTTACTTTTATAGTGAGCCAATTAGTTTTAAATAACTGTCACTTAAGATATAAAATTACAAAATAACTTCTCATTTCTTTTTTAGACTCTTACTTTACTTGACCAAACAAAATGTAAGATGTGGAAATTTCGTTGAAAGAATAAAAAGATGATCAAAGCAAAAAGGTGAATGATTGAAATGTGACGCCAGTTAAGGAGTTCAATATGCTATTTACAACCTTTTTCTCGCAAAGATGGTTCACCAGAACACCAGGTCGACTGAAAAGAATATTGTCTAAAGTTCTCGAACTTTTTTTCAGCGACGTCTGGAATACGTAACTATCAACTATTACACGTAATTAAGTACAGGGACATTTGTCAAAATTATTGTTAAAAAGATACTATTAAATTGTGCTTTGATTTTCTTATTAAATATAATTTGGATCTCAGAACTATACAATTCTCTTCCAAGAATGACGCATTTTACAGATCAGTGTGCATCCTTCCTTTTTTTTTTTTTTTTTTTTTTTTTTTTATTTTTTTTTTTTTTTTTTTTTTTTTTTTTTT
>Ga0209489_107517_pt1 | contig 16091 bp, 9 predicted proteins | sample SiratrowhiteBW_FD_187527 | JGI IMG/M metagenome (GOLD analysis project Ga0209489, IMG submission 187527) | Root nodule microbial communities of legume samples collected from California, USA - Siratro white BW (SPAdes) (version 2) | ecosystem: Host-associated > Plants > Roots > Nodule | place: USA... | reverse complement strand
TTGTGAGTGTTGTCCACAAATTGAAGATACAATATTTATTGTATATTTTGTATTCCCATTATTTTTATAGTGGAGATTTAAGTGGCCTACTGGTCCCGTGGTTTTTACCTTATTAAGAAGGTTTTCTACGCTAAAATTTTCTGGCGTTGTTTTTATATTTACGCTTCCGCAAAGTGCCTATTTTGAGTTCATGGAGGAGGGAAGAAAGAGCGATTCCCAACACTTTTATTGGTGAAGGCCGCATCTTCCCTTAAATTATAGAAACTAAACTACTAATGTCGGCGCACTCATGGCATAAAAGAAGGGAATTGGAAATTTTAATTTGTGCCCATTACGTGGATGTAACTGATTGTGAATAATTATCTGCACCTCTATCGAAATTATAACAGCCATCGCAGCGTATGGTTTTTTTTTATATTTTTATTAATTCTAAATTAATGATTATTTTATTAGAATTAATTTTATGTGGATTTGTAATAATCAAAATGATCAAATTTTTATGTTTTATTTTAATTTCAAATTATTGATAATTTTATTTATTGAAATTAATTATATGATAGATTTGTAATTATAAATAATTAATTTATATGTGTTAATTGAAGTTCATTATTATAAGACATTTATGGATCGTCCGATTAGTTGTTGTTATAATTAATGGACATAATTGTTGGCGATAAGTATGCATTATTAGTTTTACTTATATATCTTAAGATAATGAGTTTTGCTAATTAGTTCATATTTCTTACCAAATAATGTTAATATAATAACATCATTATGTTTTGGGTATTAATGTATCACCCAAAGGAGAACATTAGTATACATATAATGTCTAGTTGTTGTTGAAATTATAGTATGTTTAATGTACAACTCAAAGTATTAATCTTAAGTATGTGTTAATGACAATATTTGTTCCTGTATCTTTACATAAGCTATATCTATTCTAATATTAAATGGGTTAAATTTTGTTGATTAGACTAAACAAGTCCAATTTCACATGGGTTTCTTGGATTTGATATGGTTTTTAATATTGAGAAGACGAATTCTTCCTCCACCCCAATACCTTCGTCCTGCACCTCCATAAGTCAGCGAAAAATACAAACATGTCCTTAAATGATAAATGGTAAAAGACCAAAATACCCTCTATCCCATTTACCTCTTTAATCACTCTTATCCGCTTCATTCTCCTTTTGCTTACATCCGATTCACTGCTTTACTGTAGCATCCGGTTCAATCATTGTATCTGTTTTTTTACCTTCACCGTCAACAAAAGTGATATGTGCGTGTGGGTGAGAATCTGCAACATTCGCATCGTAGATCTGAGAGGAGAAGCTGTGTATTTGCTCCAATCTGAATTAAAGCTTTAAACAAGTAAAAAGTAAAAAAAAAATATGTTTATTAGCAATTTCTGAGTGGTATTCATGATTAGGGTAGTTAATTTGATAATTGGGTTGCCATCGACGGTGAATCTGCATCGGAGAAGATGAACTTCATATGAACCGAATGCCCCACATCCGATTTATATTTTGGAAAAAAACCAGAATGTAAACTGGATGGGGGACCATCCTATTCACATTTGCAAATGAAAATGTGAACCGGATGGCCCCCATCCGGTTTACAATTTTTTTTCCAAAATATAAACCGGATGGGATGCCATTCGGTTCACATTTTCCAAATGAAAATATGAACAGGATGGCACCCCATCCGGTTTACATTTTGAAAAAAATTGTAAACCGGATGGAGGACATCCGGTTCAGTAATTTTTTTTTAAAAAAATAGAAGGTCATTTTGGTCATTTTTATAAGGACAATTTTGACATTTTCAAAATTTATGGAGGTGCAGGACGAGGGTATTGGGGTACAGAAAGAATCCGTCTATTGAGAAACTTGCTACTATTAATGATGTCAGTAATAATATTAAGTCAGCTCTTCCCAAAACTTAAAGTGCAAGAACAAAATTTATGAAATTTGTGGAAGAGTGCTCCCAAACTACTGATGAGTCTTTTGCTAGGACATTAATAAGTACTTTGACCACCATGAAATTTGATGGTTCTCGCACTATGCACGAACATGTCATTGAGATGATAAATATTGCAACAAGACTTAAGTCTCTTGGAATGGCACTGGATGGGAATTTTCTTGTGTAGTTCATTCTGAACTCATTACCGTTTGAGTATGGTCCTTTTCAGATGAACTATAATACCATTAAAGATAAATGGAATGTGCATGAATTGCACAATATATTAATTCAGAATCATGGAAACCACTCCATTCATTATGTGAATAATCAGGGAGTTGGAAAGAAAGCTTATAAGAAACATGGAAAGGATAAAAGACCATTAAAGGTTAAAGAATCCTCTGTAACAATCCAAAAGAAAAATGACAAATGTCATTTTTGTAAGAAGCAAGGACATTTCCATAAAAATTACTTAAAACGTAAAGCTTGGTTCGAAAAGAAAGGTGAGCATAATGCTCATGTATGTTTTAAATAAAATTTAACTAAAGTTCCCTATAATACTTGGTGGATTAATTCTGGATGTACGACTTATATTTCTAATATAATGTAGAAATTCCTTTCAATTCAGACCATAAAACTAAAGAAAAAGTTTGTATTCATAAAAAATAGAGAGAAGATTCCAATACAAGCGGTCTCAAAGCTTGTTTAAATATAACAAAATTAAGAAAAGTGAGTACACTAAACAAACAAAAATAAAGCTGTAGAACAGTAATCTTGTTTTTCTTTTTTACTTTTATCATTGTTTTGTGAATTTTGTCTCTTTAATTTCTTTATAAATTTGTCACTTTTTTGTTTTAGTTATTTACATATGTACTAATGTGTGAAGATTAACACTGGCGAAACTCAAACTAGTTAACAGTATAAAATTTTATACGTTAACCATGCCTAGTCATTAAAATATTTCCTTCAAAATATATAAGGTGACAAATTAGCTTATAAACAAAAAGTTACATAATGAAAACAGTATAAAAAGATATATTTTTGGAAACTCCTTCGTTAAATAAAGATAATAATAAATAAACCTAAAAACCAATTAATATTTTGACACATTTTTTTTATTATATAGTATTGTTTAATCTTCTTTCTTAAACAAATAACGCGTTTCTTTAAAGTTGGATAAGTTCTTTCCATTTTAGCAATGAAAATGGGCCATTCTGTATCATGGCTTTTGGGCCGTCCAACCGTGGCCCACTTTGACCGGAAGCATACTTTCCAAATTTCCACCCGTTTGCGAAGCTTAGAGGACAAATTATTTCTCACCTCCGTATCCTCTTCCGACAAATTGTTAATGATGAAAATAGCTCTGAGATGTCGTTTGTAAAACAAAATAACAATAAGATAACATCAATCCAATTTATAAACTCTTAAATCCACAAAGTCATTTACTAATATTACTCAAATCATCAAATTAATTACTAAAATTTATAATATATTTTACAAATTTTTCATAAACATAAAAATTTACTTACTTACAATTTAATCAAGTTTTAATTGAAGATTTTGCTAAAAAAATAATCTCCTAGGTGGAGAAATGCTCTACTAGATAAGGTTACGGAGGTGAGGAATGGAAGGTAATAGTGAGTTTTCCAACTTTTAAGTAAGGTTAATGGAGACGCAGGAAAGGGTATGGAGGTAGAGTCAGCTTGGAGCTGATAAACACTGAGAATTTTATTAATTAAAAAGTGCAAGGACACGTGTCAAAATCTGAAGCATTAACAAAATCAAATGGCTGACTGTTTTAAACAAGCGAAGTTGGAAGAACGAGCCAAACACAACTCTGGTCGGTGTTTGAAGTTGGAAGCATCAGCAATGGTATGCAATGGCTCTCGATTCCTTCATCTGCTACATTCATGGCTACTCAATAATCATTGTACTTGTTTGTAATTGAATCATAGGCAAGTGCAAGTGTTGCTAAAGAAGAAGATAACAAAGTCACGCTCTATTCGTATTGGAGGAGCTCTTGTTCCTTCCGAGTCCGAATCGCTCTCAACCACAAAGGTACTCCAATTCCCTTTCTCTCTCTCCCACTCACTATCTCACTCACTCGCTACTGTTTCGTTCGATTCAGGCCTTAAATACGAGTACAAGCCCGTCAATCTGTTGAAGGGAGAACAATCCAGCCCCGGTTTGTTCTCTAACCCTCACTTATACCCTAATTGGAAGTTATTCATCGATTAACGGAAAACGATTTCCTCTTTTTTCAGAGTTTCTGCAGCTTAACCCTGTTGGTTGTGTTCCCGTTCTAGTGGATGGCCACGCTGTTGTTTATGACTCTCTCGCCATTATTTTGGTCTTCTGTCTTTTCTTTCACTTTCCTCAATCTTTAATCCTTAATCTTCCCTGTTAGTTTCTCTTCAAATGCCTATCTTATTTTCTGTTTTAATGCATGCAGTATTTGGAAGATAAGTATCCCCACAATCCTCTGCTCCCTCGTGATATTACTAAGAGAACAATCAATTTCCAGGTGCACTTACATCCCATTCCTCCAAAATGATAAAATGTTATCCCTTTTTCTCTAATATTGATGGAAATAGAAAGTGGGGAGTTTAACAACCTAATGCATGCATTCTGTTCTGATGTTTTGATCCGCAGGTTGTTAGTGTTGTTTCCTCAACAATACAACCTCTCCATAACTTGAGTTTACTGGTATGTTATGCGTTCAGTTTTTTCATTTGCCTTTTTTTTTTTTTTTAATTTTTTTTTTTTTTTTTTTTTTTTTTTTTTTTTTTTTTTTTTTTTAAATATATTGTTGTTTTATTTATTTATTTTTACCAAGAAGCCATATCTGGATGCCGGATTGCCTATGATATGTTTATTGTTATTTACTTTTATCTTTGCAGAACTACATCGGGGAGAAAGTTGGCCCTGATGAAAAACTTCCTTGGGCCCAAAGTGCAATTAGAAGAGGCTTTACGGGTGAGGTTTGATTAACTTGCTGCCACTGCGCTATAGATAGTAAGAAAGGAAAGAGAAGCAAAAGACAGTTTCTGACGTGTCAAACATTTGTTCGACTTTAAACAATTTACTCTGAAATACTAGTTTATTTCTCACTATAACATAACACATAATTCATAAAACTGTTTTATTTTCTCAATTTTAGTTCTGTAGATCCCATTTGTCTGAAAGTTAAGAGCCTAATGTTATATAACTTATATCTAAACGACTCAAAAAGGGGATGACCCCGTTAATTAAATTTTTCTTCCTATACAGTGCATCCTACCATCCTTATTGGTGTTTTCTTAAATATTGTAAGTTTTTCATTCTATATGCAGCACGCACAGAATTTGACTATACCAAATTGAAAATGACAGTCAATCGGGAACAGAGTAAATAAGACTCCAGTCGTTAAACACTGCAGCTCTTGATAAACAATTTGTTTTTAAATTGGAGTTATGAATTGGGCAAAAAAAGAAAAGGGAAATCTATGATGATAACACATCCTATCCAATGTTCCGAAGTTTCCCTGAGTTGGTGTAGTTCATGAGTGTTGAGCAATTTTTAACCAGATGCATTGCCTGATAGTTGATATCTATTTGTTACTATAAAAACAATCAACTATATTTTTTTGCATGTGTTTCATTAAGTTTTGAAAACTAACTGCTAATAGAAACACAGTGTATGTAAATGGTGCAAACCCTCAACTTTGTAAATGGTTTAATAAAATATTCACTGGTATGCCCCCTTATTGGTAAGATATATATCATGTTTATGTTACACCTTCCCAGATTTTGGTTTTTGTCTTAATGAAATGCTATTTACAAAACCTGTGTTTCAGCACTTGAAAAGCTATTAAAAGACCACACAGGAAGATATGCAACCGGGGATGAAGTTTTCCTGGTATGTTGGTAGTTATTGGAGTTTAGTCATTTGAAAAATTAATAAATGGAACAGATAATTTCTTTCCAAATAGTAGCCTTAAAATCTTGACTAACAATATCAGAAACTCCCGTGTCTTGACTATGGTCCAATTCAATATCTTCACATTGATACTCTGATTAGAGCTGTCAAAACGGGTTACCCGCCGGGATCTTAGTGAGCTAGGTTTTATTTTGATTTGGACTAAAATTTGCAATTTTTAGTCCAACCTGCCGGTGGGTCAGGTTGACTCCAGGGTTTTGACTCACTTTGAGAGTTCTAGCTCTGATATGTTGGATCATAATTACAATGCGATTGAACTCCAATTTAAAGTCTATCATCACAACATTTTGAAAATGAACAAGATTAGTTATTAAACAAGCACCAAGTTATTGTCTTTATTTTTTGGAATATAGTTTTCAGCTTAATGTTGCTTGCACATCATAGTTATTTATAAATTACAATCTAATAAGATGATTATCATTTGCAGGCAGACATATTTTTAGCACCTCAGTTACATACAGCTTTTAAGAGATTCAACGTCCAAATGGTAGTATTCTGTCCTTGGTCCCATATTGTTCAGATCTGTTTGACAGTAGGATTTCTCAAAAATACATGAATTTTTTACTTCAACAACACCTTGATTGTTCATAAAGTTGCTAAAATCTTGCTGTCGATTTCACAAAACTAAAACTGGTCCTTGAAGTATCAGGAGGATGTGTTAATTGTAGGACGTCAAATTTGGGTAGAACTGATCAATATATGAGGAGTACTTGAGAAAAACTCTTTATTTATAAATGTAGAAGGGTTAAAGAACCATTCATAAAAGTGTTAAAAGAGCAAAAGCAAACCAATGCAAGTCTAATGAATCTTGCTTGGCTGAACATGCATGATGGTGATGTAAGGAGGAAGTTACAACCTCTTCGTTAATTATGTGGTTAAGTTCATGAACTTGCATAATTTTCTCATTAATGTGGTTAAATTGATGAATTTGTGTATCTTCCTCATTAATGATGTGATTAGGTGACTTCGTGCATCTTTTCACTTCATTCTACCTTAGAATATTTTAGAAACTTCCAAAAGTTTATATAAATGTTTACAACCTTCTAGAAACTTCTAAAATGTTTTTCTATCTTTTTTTCTGAAAATTTCAAATCATGTAATGCTTCCTAATTTCTTCAAGTTACTTCATCTTCTTCTAGTCATTCTTCCCTTGTACTTCTCTTCTATTTCTTTTTCTTGGTCATGTTCCTACTAGTGACTTCTTGAGGTAATTCTCCTCCTTCCGAGTTCTCATCTTCTCTTTGAAATGTTTGTTCTTAATCTATGGTCTCATCATATTTATATGATATCTATTATAAATTTTACAATTTAGAACTTTCGTTTTTCTGTAGTTTGCAAAATTGATTGTTTGTTAAATATTTTCATTGTGACAACTTATTTCATCTTTACGTCCAAGCAGAACGAGTTCCCTGTTCTGTCAAGATTGCACGAGACATATGATGAGATCCCTGCATTCCAGGAGGCTCTACCAGAGAACCAGCCAGATGCAGTACACTAGTTAAACTAATAATTTGGGACTGGTAATCAATCTCTAAAGAACTTTGGAAGTTTTCAATAACATCCATTTATTATCTGAACGGTATTTTTTAATGTGTTAATATATTAGGCCTAAATAAATTCCAGGTTTTCAGTGTAACCGATTTTTGTTGAGTACCTAATTTCCTTTTTCAATTTGGATACATAATAGAATAAAACATTTTGATTTAAGTCTCTTCTGATATGTCCATCAATTTTACTACTCACGTGTTCATTAGGTTGTAGCGATTCATATGATGTAGAGTATTGAAGAATGATGTACATCAAGCATCTTGTTACTTATACTGACATGACACATTGGTTGTAATGATAAAGATAAGCTGAGCACTTAAAAGAAAATTTAAAAATATTGGAAGGATTTATAAATATTTAATTAGGAACTTAAACTAAAATTTTATAATTTATTAAAAGTTCAATTTCAAGAAATATTATTAAGTACTCCAAACAAAAAATCATTATTAAAGCTTTTATATTATACTAATTTTAAGTGTCCCTTCATTTATTTGGGCAGCAGTTTTAACTCTTATTTTAATTTCTTGTTCCCAGGAAGTATGACCTGATATTAATAGGGGAAATTGCAGCGGGGATTTGCCATCCTGTTGAATATGTTGTTATTAATGTATAAAAGGATACTCAGCAATAAGGTTACCACATCCAATGTTTGTTTCACACATCCTGTGTAGTTCAAAAAATATTTTCATTTGGGTTGTATTGTATGTCTGTGTTATATTGTCTTTAGTTCCAATTCTTAATGATCATGTTTTACGTTAAATCGATATTTCAAAAAAGTTTGAGGTCATGACAATAATGGTTTTTTAACTATGAACCAATCTTAAAACTCACTTTGTAAGCTCTCGAGATTAGGTTCAACATATTCTCCAATCCTCGTGCAGTCAGAAGTGGATTTATGGGGTGAACGAAGTCCCTGTCATGCAGAATCGAGGCCACTCCTATGGTGTTCTTCTCTTAGAACATGTTTTAGTGTCCTCTTTACGTGTTTCCATTCATTGCTTGCCATTTGATATCATTTTACATATCATTTCATTCATTTTATTCATCTTTCATTATTAATTATTATTATACACAAGGATCTAATGTAATTTGCCAAGACCAAGTCTTGGACTTGTTACTGGATTGAGAGGAAGGGATTGAGAGGAAGGAGAAGCAGTTGATGCTAGGGGCGGACATGATGTCATACTCTGGAGTGATGGACTTCAGGGACAAGTAGGTTTTGCCTTCAGGGTAGGGGAAGTTGGCCACTAAATTATACACACTCTTTTCAAAAGATTTGTTAAGACTTTGGACTCGAGGGGCAAGTTTAGGGTCGGGGAAGTTGACCACTAAATTATACACACTTTTTTCAAAAGATTTGTTAAGACTTTAGACTCGAGGGGCAAGTAGGTTTTGCCTTTAGGGTCGGGGAAGTTGGCCACTAAATTATACACACTCTTTTCAAAAGATTTGTTAAAAATTAATCTGAGTTTGAGTGCAATTTTTTTTTTAAATATTCAAGATAAAATGAACTTATTTTACTCAGATGATTATTTTTAGGTTCATCTCATACAGTCTTCATTTCATCAACGCAATTTGTTTGACAACTTTATAAAGCTTCCATGTAAGTACCATTATCTTAAATCTAGTTAGTCTTTCTTTAAAATTTTCCAAAATTGTCAGCTGAAACTCCAAGCTCGCTTTGTCTCGTACAATTTGTTGGAATAATCGCGTCAAACAAGAATAATCGCGTCAAACAAAGCGTTGGGTTCCTATATAATGTCAGAATTTTGATGAAGCAAAGGGTGAGACAAAAACTCATCTGTCTGTACTGCAGAATCCCTTAGACAACATTTTAATTAGTCTAAACTTTAGGGTTTGTCAAAGTAAGAATATCTTACAAAACTTTCAATTTGATAACCAATGAGTCAGATATAGCATTTTGAACGAAATCTTATAGTACGTTATAATATTAGTTTATTCTTAAAGTGTATATAAAAATTATCTAGTCATGTCAAACACTTTACTGAAAACGGTAACATTTACAAATCTGGAATGGTGCACCTTTGAAACTACTTTTTTTAGTATGTACTGTGTGGGTGGATGGAAAGACACAGATGAGTTTAATTGTGTGGTGGGTGGATAGAAAGATAGAGACAGCTCAATTTACAATTGCTAATTTGTGAAGAAGAGTAAGAAGAGTGATCATGAATTTTTGAAGAAGTATACTTTTCGTTATCTCACCTCCATGACTTACAACGTGGATACTTTGCAAATACATGTTTACCCTACAAATAATGGAACAAAAACTGCAAAAGAGGATTATGTTACTTATATAACATAACATAATCAATTATATTACTATATAATGTAATATAATTAATTATATTATATAATACAATAAATAGAATAATAAATATTAATAATAACAATAAAAATAATAAAATTTGAAAAAATAACAATAATAATAAAACTTATAATATAATAATTTAATAATAACAAAAATAAAAGATATTAATGATAATAGAATTATTATTAATATTTTTTATAAAATATTGAAAATAAATTTATAAAAATAATAATAAAAATATAATTATAAAATAATAATAAAAATATTATAATTTAATGTTTAATTAAATATAATTTATAATAAAAAATATTTAATTATTTTATAAACATTTTATATCAATCATAAACTTTTACAATTTTTCTTCATTTTTCACTTTCTTTCTTGGTTCAAATACCTCTTCTTTTCAATTTTTTCTCATATTTTGTCTTATTTTTCTTCAATTCCGCTGTTATCCAAATAAGTGAAAGAAGTTCACGCGTGTCAATAATTGTCATTGCTGATGTGAACACTTTGAACTTGTACAATTTCCACGTGCAAGTTGCAGCAAACAAGCAATAAAAGAAACGAAGACAAACAGGGCCAGTAGTGCGGAAATACTAAGGTAGCGGTGGGTTTAGCCTGCGATTGAACTTCATATGTGGTACTGATATGGTATGGTACTATGTTATGGCATTAAGCCACCGCACTTGCTTTGCTTTCTTTTTCCTTACCCTTAGGTTGTATGTGTATGCATGTTTCATGTATGATGAGAGGCCACTGAAAACAAGCTGAAGCTGTATTCACACTGGATAAGCTCCTGTTCCTTCCGAGTCCGATTTGCTCTCAACGTCAAAGGTCAACTCACTCATTGCTACCCTCTTACTTTCTTACTTCCTATCTTCCAAATGTCTCACCTTTCCATTTATTTCTTCATTTTAGGACTACCTTACGATTATCAAACAGTCGCCACATTTTCCGAGCCCGGTTTGTTTGTTTCTTTTCTGTTCTACCAAAATTTCAGCTTAATATAAGTGATTTGAGTTGCCCAGATCAATTCAGTTTCCTCTTTGTAACCTTATTCTTTTGCCTTTGACCTGTGTTTAGAGTTTCTCAAGCTCAGCCCTATTGGATTTGTCCCTGTGCTGGTGGCTGGCGATTCAGTAATTGTTGACTCTTTTGCCATTATTATGGTGAGTGACGGAGTGAGTGATTCCTGAGTTCTTTCCATGATCTCATTTTCTTATTCTCTTCACATGCAGTACTTGGAAGATAAGTATCCTAACCCTCCTTTGCTGCCTCATGACATTCTCAAAAGAGCAGTCAATTTCCAGGTACAATTATTACTTGATTTGTTTCAACTTTCAATTCTATATAACATGCCATCTCTTCTAATAATTTCGTCCACATTCACAGGCTGCCACTATTGTTTCCTCATCTATACAACCTTTTCAAAACTATACTGTTGTGGTACATTTTAAGTGCTTTCTTTTATTTAACAGTAAAACGTATGTAGATGTTACATCACTGTTCATTTATTTCTTGTTTTGAAGCAACTTTATCACCACGCAAGGGTGTATATCATGTATTATTTATCCAGGTCCTTTTGTATTTGCAGAAGTATATAGAGGAAAAAATCGGCCCTGATGAAAAACTTCCTTGGACCCAAAGTGTAGCAGGAAAAGGCTTTACGGGTGAGATCTCTCTAACTTGTTCAACATCACTTTACAGTTTAATTGGAGAAGGTTTTTCTTGTGAGGTTTCCCTAAGTTGCCTGCTCAAAACTGGAGAGAAAATAGAAGCAAAGACAAACTTCAGTAGTTAAGAATCATGCAAATAATTGAAGTAACACGATTTATTTTCATATACTAGTTTAGTGCCAATGACAGCAAGATATTCATCTACATAGGTTTCACTCTTTTGTCCCATGTCACTAATTGCCCAAGATGCTTCATGACATGATCATTAACCAGGTTTATTTTGGTTAGGTGATAGCTATCACCATCAGAACCTCCCCTATGTTTAGATGAGTACTCCAATATGTTTGAGAATTTACTGCTTATAAGAAGTCATCCATGCTGACCTAATTAGAACCAAAGAAAACCTTTTGATTGGTTAATGTCCAAGGAACCAGGTCTAAAACATCCTAATCGGTAATAGCCCTGGTAGAGAATAAGAGCATTCAAGTCCTGTGCATTTCTAACCTGTCATGTGAATTGTTAAAGAAGTTCTTCCCTTTGTCAGTTAACTCCAAACATTTCAACTGTATGGCATTCTGTCCATATTCTTAAAGTTTGGATTTCTGAGTTCATTTAGTTTATCAAGTATTATTCCAAGTTCATTAGTTAATATAGTTAGTTATTCTTGTTAATAACTGTTTGACAGTTGTTATGTTACAGTCTAGGTTATGCTTACCATTCAAATTCCCATGTATCTAAGGAACCATTGTACCATTGCTTTCAATTATGAATACAGAATTCATTTCTCAGTTTCTCTAGTCATATGAAATAAGTTTCTCTAGTCATATGCTTTCCGATTATTCAATCCCTTCAATATTCTCTCTGAAAACTGTTAAATGTTTACGACTTAAGTAAGTTTTAAATCCCCAATACTTGTCCAATTTTTGTTTTAACTATCAATAAAAATTTCCTTTAAATTGGGTACCTAATAAATTAACTATTTTGTATTTTATGTTATCTGTATCAGTTCCATGGGTCACATCATCTTCAGTGAACAAGTCTCTTCATTTCCCTATATTAAGATGATAAATATATGATGCAAAAATATCTTTTGTTATTATAAAAAAGAATATTGAGGAACTAAAAGAAAAATATAAAATAATTTTAGAAACTTAAACCAAAATAAATGAAGTTAAATATTTCATTTAGGAACTGAAATCAAAATGTTTAATTTATCACATACCCAATTTGAAAGAAAATTTTTTAAGTATTCAAAACAAAGATCAATCATGTATTAGAGACTGAAAATTATTTAAGCCAACATTTATTAACAAAAAGCTAACTACTTTAACTAAGAAACTCAGCTCAATATACAAGAATGAAATTCCAATTAAGAGGGTAAGAACAGATAAGATTATTTTGTTTCTGTTTTCTCAGCTGTATACTCTGTTTACTTTACAAGCTAGCTTGTTATCCAAGAGTAATAGCTCAAGTTGTTGTTACTTAGCTTATCTCTTTGTAGAGATAATATTGCTACTAGTTTGATTTGGGGTTCTTGTTGTACATTAACATTTTTTTCGGTGAAGGGTTGGGGCAATGCTCCAAATTAAGCCTTTCTAAACCTCTAGGGTCCTGCTGTGTGTGTGCGTGCGTGTATACACAAAACTGAGATTGTATTGAGCCATTTAATAGATTGTTTTATATTAGAATTAATTAAATACTGAAATGCTATTGTACATGTGTTTCAGCACTTGAAAAGCTGTTGAAAGACCATGCAGGAAGATATGCAACTGGAGATGAAATTTTTCTGGTATGTTAATGGAGTTTAATAGCATCACTTTGCTTCTTTTCAAAGGTCTGATACTTAAAAATTTTGACTAGCAATACGACACATTGCTTTGCCCGCCCACCTAATGTAACATTTATACTGATGCTCTTGAGTACAATTTGAGTGCAGTTCAACTAAAAAGTCAACACAAATTTCTGAAAATGACAATGTAACACTTTTAAAAACTTAATAACTTCAAAGACACAAAAAAAAAAATCCACTAATATTTTAATCTGATAATAAATCCAACATAGTTCAAGCTTTTACCCAACAAAGGGTTTACAAAACAACTTAATACATAAGCCAAAATATATACACATAAATACATATATGTGTGTGTGTTAATGTTGATGCATAACCACCTTAACATTGGTTAGAGTTTCCATCAATACCCATATCATCCTTTGCTCATGTATCCAATACAATCACAGTAGGGTACCCCAACAAAACACAAAATAAGGTAAGTTAATTTAGTTCACATAATTCCACAAGTAAAAAAAAATATCATGTCACTCATATGCACTTAGAGAGTAATATCAAATTCAACAATTTGACAGACGTCTTCCATAAGACTCATATTAAATATATCTTACCAGAGATTAACACTTGATCGAATTCAAGACTTAGATCAACAACGAACCTAAGAGTCAAGGATCAAGGTGAATACATTATAACCTAAGCCGCACAACTGCATATGTCACATGTGTAACATTAATATCAACAAATCTTCAATTCACATCAACATTAAAAATCCAATTAAAACAGAACTAAGTAAATTAACTCCCCTTTCCTGGAATTGAATTGAAATTCAGAAAAGGATTAAGAAAAAGGTTTCCGGAAACCTATGCAACTACAAGTTTTTAATTCCAAAACAACAAAAACACAAATTACAAACAATCTTAAGGTTAGTTGAGAAGAATCAAAGTTCTCAACTATAGAAGTAAGGAAGAAGATGGAAATCAAAGGGATTACAGAGCAAATACGATCTTACTCTGTTTCCAAATCTAATCAGGGGGATGTGCTCCCTATCAACTATCTACAAGGTATGATCTGATCTTGAAGAAGATGAGAAATGACGTCAGATTTTTAGGAAGTGTGAGAAGCTAGAGAGAATGAGAAAGGAGAAAGAAAAACAATCTGCATGCACTGTTTTTCCTAAAGCAAAGAGAAAGAAGATGAAATTGAATTAAGATGGACCTGGCCAAAAGGGTTTTACAGACAAGGGGTTAGCATAGCAACAAGCACTTGTTCTGTATCTTTGTCAGAGTATGCTTTTCAGATTCATGTTGCACGTCGCTATTTATAATCTAACAGAGTATAACTATGGTTTGCAGGCAGATTTGTTTTTAGCACCTCAGTTAGATGCAGCAATTAAGAGATTCAACGTTGACATGGTATTATTCTATCCATGCTTCAGTGTGTACCATTTTGGTGCGGAATAGAGTATGATAATAAAATGTTTGAATTGAGTTACTTTGGTATCATTATGATAGCTTCTTTGATTAAAGGGTGTGATGTGATCTTCACTGGCTTCCTACTTATAATATTTTTTAAAGCCAAGGCAGTTTTAAGCTTTTTAGCATTGTGTTTTTTCTACCGTCCTGTTCCCAACCAATAGTATAGCCTAAAGGACTTTGGACCTTAGCAAGTAGCTCCAACTTTATCTTATATTGGTTCTCTAGTAGTAATATTTCTCTGCAGTTCATGACTTTCTGGTTCTTACAACTGACTGTTCATTAGTTGGTAAAGTTCAGTAGGAGAATACAGTTAATAGTAGGAGTTCGAGTAGAATTAGTGTAAATTTTTTTATATTATCAACCAATTAAAAATCGCTTCAGATATAATTATTACAAAAACTATAATCTTACCACAGATAACAGTCCATAATTGGATGAGTGTAAAAAGTATTATACTGTGAGTCCATACTAATTAAATCCTTATTTTGAAAGTTATATATATGAATTTCAATCAGTTGATACTGTTACATTTTTTAAACTTACACTTTATCAAAACCAAACTCATTGTGTTAAAATATTTTCATATTCTATAGCTTTCCATACATACATGGCATTTTCATAATATACAAAATCTTAGTTCAAATAATCATATTTATTGTCCAAATTCATAGATCTTTATTCCTTTTCTTGTTCAAACAGAAGGAATTCCCTACTCTATCTAGATTATATGAGACATATAAAGAAATTCCAGCATTTCGGGAGGCTTTGCCAGAGAACCAGCCAGATGCAGTACATTAGTTGAACCCATAATTTGGGAGTGGTAAGTGATCTGTACACTATAGCACTACGCAACTTTTGATACCATTTTTGGTGTAGTTCTGTTAATGTGCAGAGATAACAAGTCATATTCTACGTATTATACAAATTATATTTGGTTTTAATGATTTTAAACACCAATCATTGATCAAAGAAATGTGACCTGATATTAGGTTGGAAATAATGCAGAAGCAGCAACTAATCCAGCGTCATTAGTTACTCTCGCAATAGATTTGTTAGATACAATATCATGGACAGTGGATGAAAGTGATTTGGTTTGTATGGTTAAAAATCCTTGTGATTATATTTCTTCTCATATTGCTGCTAGCATACTGAGATACATAATTCTTAGGATCTACATGTTCCTATTTTTCGTCTGCTTTGTTTCTCTAATGGTTTTATTGACTTCATTGCATTTTGGACTTTTTATTATGGTTGATGCTTCATTTTGATTTCTCAATAATTTTTTTCCCTCAAATTTAGTCTCTCTGTTTTTTTTTTTTTTTTTTTTTTTTTTTTTTTTTTTT